>Ga0315298_1001706_pt1 | contig 39347 bp, 43 predicted proteins | sample WHS_1_MG_FD_203077 | JGI IMG/M metagenome (GOLD analysis project Ga0315298, IMG submission 203077) | Extremophilic microbial mat communities from Washburn Hot Springs, YNP, Wyoming, USA - WHS_1_MG | ecosystem: Environmental > Aquatic > Thermal springs > Hot (42-90C) | place: USA: Wyoming... | reverse complement strand
GGAGATGTTTGTGCGCTACAAGGCATTGGAGGCTGGAGTCGTGGTGGACCAGGTACGACCCCACTACACCAGCCAGAGCTGCCATCGCTGCGGATCCATCAACAAACGTCATAAACATGCCTACGTCTGCACAAGGTGCAGATACAAGGCGCACGCCGATGCCAATGCCGCGATGAATATCCGGGATTGGTATGGACTGTGCTGCCCGTTGGCTCTTGAGGTTCCAACGGGCGGGCCGCATGAACCGGCCCCGAACTGGGTACGCGAAACGACCGCGCAAGCGGTCGCGTAGCAAGAACCAGAATCCCCCGGCTTTAGCCGTGGGGAGGTTCAACCGCAATACCTGGGCATCGCTCCAGCGCTGGATAGATTCTGAAAGGTTCAGGTCCGCCAAAGGGCCGGATCCCTGCGCACGCAACCCTTGCGCCAACACACGGCCCAGGTATCCCTGCGGACGAAGGTCCTGCAGGAACCAGGGAATACCTTCGTACAGCTCGCGCATCCAACCTTTGGGTAAGGCCCCCAGCCAGGATGGACCACCGTTCTCCTGCACAAACCGATATTCGTCGTTTTCCAGAACGGTCAGGGTGCCAATGGGCTGTACGGAACCCAGGTGATCGATTTCGTACACGGGCAGTTGCCAGGGCTGGTCGGGGCTGTTGGGAGCGGCTTTTGCCCAGGCATAGCGCGTGGCCCGCGCCGCCCCCATTTTGTGCAGGAATCCGGGATACTCGGCTTGGCAGCGCTTCACCAGCCGAGACAGTCCGGCAGCCGACAAATTCAGGCGTTCGCACAGGTGCGTTCCCCCTGCGAACCCGAGTACAGCACACGCACCAGACTGCGGACGGACTCATCCATTTTCTGCAGACATCCTGAAAAGATACATAATGGTTATTATTTGCCCTACATTGTTGATTGTCAAATAATATGGGCTGTCTTCAGGTGCGGAAATGAAACGATTCTTATGCGAGCACCGCGCCTTCGGTCCGGGTTGATCTGGGGTTTTCACTTTGGCCAGGGTTCCTATTAGCCCACGGCGTTCCATCCGGTTTCCTATACTCCGGCATGTTACCTGCCCCCGCTGTTTCGTCCCAGTATTCCCGTTCGACCGCATCCTGTCCACCCCAGCGCCGCGGTCTGCCGGCTTGGTTTGACCGGAGCTTGGCCGGTCTCGGGCTGACGATCACCGCTCCCCTTTTCCTCTGGATCGCCTGGCGCATCCGTCGGGAGGGGGAAGGACCGATCTTCTTCCGGCAGGAGCGCATCGGCCGGGGAGGCGAGCCTTTTATCTGTCTCAAGTTCCGCAGCATGTTCCCCGATGCCGAAGCCCGGTTATCCGGACTCTTGCACAGCGATCCTGCCCTCGCCGAGGAATATGCCCGGTACCACAAGCTGCAGAACGACCCGCGCATCACGCCTTTTGGCCGCTTCCTGCGACGGACGAGCCTCGACGAATTGCCTCAGCTCCTCAATGTGCTGCGCGGAGACATGGCGCTGGTTGGCCCGCGCCCCTTGACGGCGGGTGAGATCCCGGAATACGGCGAGCTTTTCACCTGGTATCGGAGCGTACGACCCGGCCTGACGGGTTTGTGGCAGGTCAGTGGCCGCTCAAAAACCACGTTTTCGGAACGGGTAGCGCTGGATCGCCGGTATTTCGAAACCCGCTCCCCTGGCCTCGATCTGCTTTTGCTTCTGAAAACCCTGGTCGTCGTGTTCAGCCGCCGCGGAGCGTGCTGAGCGCAGCCGGATACGGTATCGACAACAAGATCCCATTCGTTCCGCCGGCCACGATCCCGTTCTTGGTCAGCAGTACTTCGGTCGGCCCTACCCCGCCCATGGGTAACTGCTCACCGAAAAGCCGCTTGCCGGTCTTTGGGTTCAGCACGGTCAGATAACCGTGCAGGCTGACGGTATAGAGCAAGCCATCGTGGACGTTCGGGTTGGCTATGGTGACCTGCGTGGGGTATCGCCACAGGATCTTGCCCGTCTTCGCATCCAGCGCGTACAGGGTGTGGGCCGTGCGCGGTTCCACGAAGACCTCCCCTTTCCAGTAGGTCAAGGGCGGATTGTGGATGCCCGCTTTCTTCTTGGCCGCGGAATCGCCGATCAGGACGCGATTCACCCAATCTCCCGGGATCCATTGGTCCAATTCCGCCAGGGCACCGCGATACAGAAGGTGTCCGAACAGGGCCAGGTTGTTCCATAAGCCCTGAGGCTCCCGGCCATACTCGGTATACAGATAGCGCTTCCAGAGCGGTTTTCCCGTGGCAGCGTTCAGAGCGACGACCGAGAAATCCCAGGCGGGGAAAAAGCCGGAGGGCGGCATCCTGGACATCGTCGGTTCGCCTCGTTCCATGAAGGCCGTGAATACCCGGCCGCCACCGACGACGGGAGAAGGTTCCGACAGATTCTCGGCGGTGGGAAAGGCCTGGCTCCAGACTACGGTATGGGTCTTCCAGTCGATGGCGTAGAAGCGGTTGTCGGCCTTTCGTACTCCGTTGAGGCCAACGTAAAATAGCGGACCCACCACCGCCGGCGACGACATGGCGCTCCAGCCGTGCAGATTCATCTGCCAGACGAGCTTGCCGTTGCGTAGCCGTACCGCGAGGATTCGGCGGCCCCCTGCCGGTCCAATGACAAGATCGCCCGCCCGGAACGGGGTAGGCATATCCTGGCAGCGGGTCTTGAAGGTCCAGACGGGCTTTCCGGTCTTAGCGTTCAGCGCCAGCCATTCGTGCGGGTAAGGGGAATAGCATCCATAGCCGACATTGCGAAAATACATCCGGTTGCCGCCCAGCCCAACGACCACCCGATTTTCTCCGACTACGGGTTCCGTCATGACGATGTTCGGCACCGGTGTGGTCCAGAGCAGTTTTCCGGTTTTGGCGGAAACGGCCACCACACGACCTTGCTGGTGCACCCCTCCTTCCCCCGTGGTCACATACAGCACACCATCGTGGTACCGGGGAAGGACGATGATGCGCTGCTTCAGGTTCAACCGGAACGGGGCCACGGTATGCGGCAGGTAGTCGAGGTGTTGCGGATTCTGCTCGAATTGCTGAACCGATTCGGTCGTAGTGGCCAAGGCGGGTCCGGCCAGGAACCAGGCCAGGGCCGGCAGGAACACGCGGGAGCGGAAGGTGAGGTGCATACGGGTCCTTTGGAAGGGTATCGATTTGGGGGAAGGCCGATCAGGAGCGCAGGAGCTTGCCCTTGCTGCCCCGGGTGCCCTGGGCGGATTCCAGTTTCTTTGCGCTAAATCCAAGGGCTCCGTCTTCGGTCAGCACGGCCCACTCGCTCAGGCGGTCGCCGGGCTCCACCTGCATGAGCTTGATGCCTTTGCCCTTGGGGAGTTCCTTGAAGTCCGCCGCCGGAATCACCAGCACCCGGCCCTTTTTGGTGCGCAATACCACCCGGGAGTCCACCGCGTCGGGATCCAGGCGCAGGGGCGGCAGCGGCGATTCATCGGGCTGCAGGGACAAAAAGGCCTTACCGGCGCGGTTGCGGCCGACCAGGGAACTCAGCGTGGTTTTGAATCCGTACCCCTGCTCCCCAGCAAAAAGCCAGACGCTGTCGGGAGCGCCGGCTGCGGCCGCCGCGAGCTTCGCGCCCTTGCCCATCTCGATCTGGCTGCTGGCGGGGATCCCGTCACCGCGGCCGCCGGGGATATTGACCACCGGAAGGCTGTAGGCCCGGCCCTGGTCGTCGATGAGTGCCAAAGCGTCGCACTGGCGGACCTCGAAGCTCCCCAGAGCGGAGTCCCCTTCCTTGAACGTGAGCGTACTGAGGTCCAGACGATGTCCGGATCGGGAGCGCAGCCAGCCATTGCGAGATACGATCACGGTTACGGGATCCTCTCCCACCAGCACGGTAGGCGTTGCCTCGATATTGACCGCATCGGGATCGATGCGGGTGCGCCGGTCGTCCCCGAACTGCTGGGCATCCTCACGGATTTCTGCGGCTACCGTCTTGCGCAGCACCGAGTCCTTTTCAAGCAAGGTGCGGAGCCTGGCGGACTCCTTCTGCAGCTTGGCCAGTTCCTTTTCCAGCTCGATTCCAGCCAGACGGGCGAGTTGGCGCAACCGGATCTCGAGAATGTCTTCGGCCTGGATCTCGGTCAGCCCGAATGTCGCCATGAGGTCCGCCTTGGGGTCGTCGGCTTCCCGGATGACGCGGATCACGGCATCGATGTCGAGCAGGACGCGCAGCCGGCCTTCCAGGATGTGGATGCGCGCTTCGGCTTTGTCGAGACGGTACCGGGTCCGACGGCGCACCGTAGCCAGCCGAAAGTCTACCCATTGCCGCAAAATGGCGGGAAGGCCCAGACAGGGCGCCTTGCCTTCGAGATCGATGAGGGTGAGATTCAGGCTGGCGTTGCTCTCCAGGCTGGTGTGGGCCAACAAAAAGCGCGCCAGGGCGTCCGGGTCTTGGTTTCGGCTTTTGGGTTGCACCACCAAGCGCACCGCATGCTCTTTTCCGGACTCGTCGCGGAGCGCATCGATCTGGGAGAGAAAGGCCGTTTTGATGGCGGCCTGTTCCGGAGTTAAGGCCTTCTTTCCCGGCTTCACCTGGGGGTTGGAGCAGGCCTCGATCTCGGTCACCACTTTTGCCGTGGATACCCCAGGAGGCAGTTCCGTGAACACCAGTTGCCATTCCTTCTTGGCGAACTGCTCCACCGTCCAGGTAGCGCGTATCCGCAGGCTGCCTCGCCCTGTCCGATAGGCTTGACGGATCGTCTCCGGGGAAGAAACGATCTGGCCTCCGCCCGGGTAATCCGGGCCGGGAACGAGGTCGAGCAGGGCCTCGTCGTCCAGGCTCGGATTCAGGGTAAGCGTGGCCGCGGCTTCCGCTATTTCCCGCAGATTATGGGAGGGGATCTCTGTAGCCATACCCACCGCGATACCCGAGCTGCCGTTCAGCAACAGGAAGGGGAGCCGGGCCGGAAGCAAAGAGGGATCCTGCAGGGTGCCGTCGTAGTTGGGCCGGAAATCCACCGTGCCTTCGTCCACCTCCGCCAGCAGCAGATCGGCTATGGGCGCCAGTTTGGCTTCGGTATAGCGCATGGCCGCGGCAGCGTCTCCGTCCCGCGAGCCGAAATTACCCTGGCCATCCACCAGCGGATAGCGGAGGGAGAAATCCTGGGCCATACGCACCATGGCTTCATAGGCCGAACTGTCTCCATGGGGGTGAAACTTGCCCAGCACGTCGCCCACGACCCGGGCCGATTTGACGTGCGCCGGGCCCCGCAGCAGGCCCATCTCCCGCATGGCGTAGAGCAGACGGCGCTGCACCGGCTTCTGCCCGTCGGCCAGTGCCGGTAAAGCCCGAGCGGTTATCGTGCTCATGGCATAGGCGAGATACGCCTCTTCGGCAAACGCCCCTAGGTCCACGCTTTGCGACGACTCAAACGCTTCAGACATCCAGATCTGCCCTCCAACCATCGGCTTCCAACCAGGAACGTCGAGAACCAGCCTCGGCCTTGGCCATCAGTTTATGAAATCGTTCCCGCAATTCGGGGCGGTCCGGATAGGGCTCCTGCAGCGGGATCAGGGTGCGGGTATCGGGACACATGCCGGTTTCCCAAAGCTGCTCCGGGTTCATCTCTCCGAGCCCTTTGAACCGCTGGACCCGGATAGCGGTTTCCTTGACCCCTTCCTTGCGTAGCCGTTCCAGCAGCTGGTTCCGTTCCCGTTCGTCCTCGCAGTACACCTTGCGCAGCTTGCCCTTCACCGTGGCATCCACCCGGTACAACGGCGGTTTGGCCACAAAAACATGTCCGCGCCGCAGCAGGGCCGGAAAGTGGCGATAGAACAGGGTGAGCAGCAACACCTGAATATGCCGTCCGTCCACATCGGCGTCGGCGAAAAGGATGACCTTGCCGTAGCGCAGTCCGGCCAGCACGGTGTCCGGATCGGCGGTGTGGTCGTGCGGCTCCACACCCAGGGCCACACCAATGTCGTGAATCTCGTTGTTGGCGAAAATCTGGCCGGCGTCGACTTCCCAGGTGTTCAGCACTTTACCGCGCAAGGGCAGGATGGCCTGGTACTCTTTGTCGCGCGCGGTCTTGGCTGAACCTCCGGCCGAGTCGCCTTCCACCAGAAACAGCTCGTTGCGGGAGAGGTCGGTGCTCTCGCAGTCCGTAAGCTTGCCGGGCAGGGTAGCCAGCCCCGATCCCTTGCGCCGTTCTACTTTCTGCGCGGCCTTCAGCCGCCTTTGGGCCGACTGCAAGGCGAGCTCCGCAACGGCTTTGCCCTGCTCCGGATTCTGATTCAGCCAGGTTTCCAGCCGATCCCGAATGACGGTCTGCAACAGGCGATGGGCGTCACGATTATTCAGGCGCTCTTTGGTCTGGCCCTGGAACTGGGGATCCAGAATACGGGCCGACAACAGGAAAGCGAGGTTGGCGGTCACGTCCTCCTGCTGTAATTTGAGCTTGGCCGGCAGCAGGTTGTGGTGCTCCATGAAGGATTGCACCGCCGAGTATACTCCGGCCCGAAAGCCACTCTCGTGGGTACCGCCGGAAGGGGTGGCGATGAGATTGACGTAAGTTTCCGGCTTGGGGACGTCCTCGCGCACCCAGACCAAAGCCCAGGAGGCGCCCTCCCCTTCCTCGAAGTTCTGCGGGTTGCCCGCCTCGAGGTAATTTTCTCCTGCAAAGAGAGCGGTCACGGTTTCCTTGTCGGCGACGATCTCGCCCAGGTACTCCGTGAGGCCTTGGGCATACCGCCACTCCTGCGGCTCCTGCCCGGGCGCCTGCAGATGGGTCGTCAGACCAGGCAGCAGCAGGGCTTTCGAGCGCAGCAGGGCCGCAAGCTCCGCCACCGATACCCGGGGACTGTCGAAATACCGGGGATCGGGTTTTACCCGGACCTTGGTACCGTGAGTGCGCGGTCCACAGGTGCCGATCTGGGTCAGCGGCTGGCGGATCTCGCCACCGTCGGCAAAGTCCAGGCGCCAGACCGACCCGTCGCGCTGTACTTCCACGCTGAGTTCGAGAGACAGGGCATTGGTGACCGCCACTCCCACCCCGTGCAGTCCTCCGGAAAAACGATACGCGGCATGCTCTCCGCTGTGATCGAATTTTCCTCCGGCGTGCAGGGTTGAGAAGACCAGCTCCACGGCAGGCCGCTCTTCCCCGGGGGGCACATCCACGGGTATGCCCCGGCCATCGTCGCGAATGGTATAACTGCCATCGCTTTCGATGGTCAGCCAGATGTTTTTGGCGTAACCGGCCAGGGCTTCGTCCGCGGCGTTATCGATGACTTCCTGCAGGATATGGGCGGGATGGGAGGTGCGGGTGTACATGCCCGGGCGCACCTTGACGGGCTCCAGGCCCCGCAGGACCGAAATCTGCGCTCCGGTATAGGTCGAGTCGGTAGCGGTCATAGTACTCCTGAATCGATTAGCGTAGACGGGCCCAGACGCTGACGGCGAAGCCGTTGACGAAGCACAGGCCACCGAGCGCTACCTGCAGATCTGGGGGACAGATGAAACACAAAGGGACTGGCCAGCCAAAAAGCAGCAGGGCCAGCGCGTATTTCCTGTAATGAACTGTTGCCTTTTTTGCAAGGGTTCCGGTCACGATATGCTCCTTGGGTTTGTGTCTTGTGTTTTTAGGCCTGAAGTTCCCAGGCCGCAACGACCCGATTCCGTCCCCGATTCTTGGCGGCATAGAGGGCTTTGTCCACTTTGGTGTAGGCGGCCTCGAAGTCCTCCTGGCTGCGATCCCACAGGGCTACCCCAATGCTCCCCGTCACGGCCGGTATCCGGCCGTCTTCCAGCCGACAATGCGCGGTGGCCAAGCCCGTACGCATGGCCTCGGCTCGTTTATGGGCGACTTCGGCCGAGCAGTTCGGCAGAAATACCATGAACTCTTCTCCGCCGAACCGGGAGAAGATATCGTTGCTCCGGCAATAATGGCGAAGGATGTCGGCACTGAACTGCAGCACCCGGTCTCCTCCCGGATGTCCGTAGCGCTCATTCAGATCCCGAAACCGGTCGAGATCGATGGCCAGCAATGCCCCGGTAACCGCGGAGTTTTGGTTCAATCGGCGGAAGAATCCACGGCGGTTGAGCGCCTGAGTCAGCGGATCCACATCGGCAATGGACTCGCCCGAGGGCAAGTTCTGCTCGAGGACGTCGAACAGTATTCCCAAACGGGCAGCGATGGCCATGGCCTGGATCTGCCCTCTTTCTATTTCGGCAATTACGGCTTCTCGCGCTTCCACCTGCTCCCGTAAGGCCTGCCAGGCCGGCCGTACCGCTTCGGGTAGTTGTTTTTCCAGTTCAGACCAAAGGACGGTTTGCTGGTTTTTCAGCTTTCGGGCCTGCAGAATCTGGTGTTGTTGCGCCTCTTGCGCGGCATCGAGGGCGTGCAGTTCTTCGCGCAAGGCCCGCCGGCGTTGGGCCAGTTTCTCCAACCAGCCGGATTTACTGGATTCGATCCGTTGCAACTGATGTCGAAATGGGCGCGATTCCTTACCCAGCATCCGGGCCGATTCGCGCAGTTCCGATAAGGCTTTCCCCAGCTCCGGGTGTTCCAGAAAGGTTCCCGATAAGGTATCGAGGGTTTGCTGTACTAATCCCTCCCCCTGGTCCAGTTCGAAATACAGGGCAAAATTTTGTGGGGTGGGTTCCAGACCATCGGCCAGCAGAGTCGTCAAGGCCTTCCTGGCTCGTTGATGGGTAGCCGTGGTTTCGGTGTTCATACCTCAATCCTTCCCCCACTATCGGGGAAATACCGGACTTTTATTATAACAAATTGGCCAAATTAGTCCACTCCGACCGTATACCGTGAGTACGTCCGGTATTTGTGGAAACGGGAGGTCCGGACCGAACGGGCTTCCCGTTTCCCGAGATGGCTTTGACCAGCGCTCCCGTGGATTTAGCGGAGACTTCCGACCCGGGGGTTTCCGTGTTTGGGTTTCTGGGACGCCGCTGAAGCTCCCTTGGCTTCTTCGGTCTTGGAGGAAAGGGCGCTCGCGGTCGGAGCGGACGCCGGTGCGTTGACCGAGGAAAGGGCCGAACCCGTAACCGCGACCGGTGGAGCAGTCGGTTCTCCGATCAGGACCGGCGTCATGCCGAACTTTTCCAGATAGCCGTCGGTGAGGTTTTTGCCGCTTTGATCGATCAGGTTCCCCTGGAGAGCATATTTGCCTCCGGGTAGTATCCAGAGTATGGCAGCCGGGGTCTCTGGAGTCACTTTTTTGGTGCCACTGGGAGCAACCAGTGCGGCGATCAATCCGCCGGGCCCGGACTGGATCTGCATGAGCTTCAGCTGCCCCTGGCCAAAAGCCGTCACAAACATCTGCGCTTCGGTTTGTTCGTTCAGGCGACGTTGTTCCGCAGACACGGGTTTCGGCGTTTTTACCGACACCGTGGATGCCGCAGGGGCAGTGACCGGATGGGCAGGAGCCGTGGATTCTTTATGGGAGCATCCGGACAGGGCAGCCGCGACTCCGATAGACAGCACGGCTTTTTTGAAGAAAGACGAAGGCATGGGGTATCCTCTCGACCAGGGTGACACTAGAGAAACTCCGGTTATTCCGAGCAACAAGGCACTCCCGGACCCGCATCGGTACAGGAGGGTATCGTACTGATTCCTTCGGCGGCGTCGGCCTGTTCACAAGTCGTCTCGGATACCCCGGGCTGCTGCACATAGTTCCCACTGAAAGTCCAGGACCCCGGAGGGACCGAAGTCAGGTAAAGCGGTACCAGGGCGGAAACCGAAGGCGGCGTTGCCCCCTCGTGCCTTGCCTCGTACAAGGCTACCGCCCCGGCAATCTGGTTTCCGTTGTTCTGCAGAGCGGCGGCCTGGGCTTTTGCGGAGTTGTCGGAAAAGCCGTTACCTCCGTAAAACAGGCCGGCTAATACCAGGGCGATGGTCAAAACGATGGCGATGATGCCGATAATCAATGCAAACAAGGGAGCATCCTCAGGGGAAAGCTTAGTCTCAATATAGCAACCGGATCCGCTTTCCCCTCCGGTTCAGGGTTGGGATCGCGTCGGTGCCGCCTTGGGGGCTGCCGCTGCATCCCGGGCGACGGAGGGCTGTTTTGCCGTAAGGGTCGACACCCGTATTTCAGGAGCCAGCTTTTCGACTTCTTTTTGGGTCGCGGACGCGGGGTAGGCGTTCAACGGCATGGCCGGCGGGAAGATTTCGATGTCTCCCAGCTTCCAGTCGGCCAGACTTCCCGGCTGTCGATAAAAGATCGCTCGAATGTGCCCGCCCGATGCAGCGGTTACCAGCACCGCATACCGGTTCAGGGACAGAAAATGTCCGGTGTACTGTACGATGTGGAAGGACGGACCCAGATTGGGCAGAACGTGTTCAAGCAGCCCCTGGACCCGGCGAGGAGTGGCGGTATTCGCTGCCCCGTTGTCCGCTGCTTCGGTGATGATTTCCGGAGTCAGATGCATGTGGTGGGCGCGGTTGTTCTGGGCGATGATACGGTGCAGATTGCGCGCCATGTTCACTTTCAAGGCGGCGTAATCTATGCCCTTCAGGAGGACGGGGTAATCGCGCGCTACCGCGGCATCTCCCAGGTCTTTCGCGGCCTGCATGGGCTGCAGATACCACCAAAAACCGGCGCTAACCAACGTGAGGCCGAGAAAACCCGGTACCAAGAACCGGAAAGTCTTTGTGAAAGTAGCTGAGTTCTTCTTCATGGGGGTTCCTTGCTTGAGGAGGGGGACACTTTTTTCTGGCGGCCCAGGGTGTGCGTTCCGGTTGGCCGAGTCCAAAGCCTTGCAGTCCTTGCAGTTGGGAGGGCAACTGCGTGAGCAATGCTGGGGACAATTCGTGTTCTACGCCTTCCTGGATGAGGTAACACGATTGCCAATCCAGGGTTTGTAGCAGCGATTCCAGATGGGTTCGACGATTTTGTTCCGACCGGTTTTTCGGAAACCACCAGTGAAAATACCGTCGGTCAAGTTTACCGTACGAAAAAGGATATTCCAACAAATCGGTGAAGTGGGCGTGGCCGGAACCGAGATCGTCCCGCACGAGGTCTACCCCCAGTTCGCGTAGTCGCAGCAGTCGATCCCGATAACGGGTCGTATCGTGCACCGGCAGATCTTCGGTGATCTCGAGAAAGAAGGGTTGCTGTTTGCTGATCTTCAGCAGCAAACGCCAGCTGGCCTGGTCCTCACAGAGTGCCAGCGGGGACAGATTCAGGCCTACGGGATGCTGTGCGATGTGTCCGGAGCAAATGTCCTGCCAAAACATACGTAGTGCCTCCCGTTCCAGGGGAATCCGGACTTGCCGGCGTTCGGCGCTCTGGAACAGGTTTGGAGTGCTGGTGTTGGGCGCGCGCAGGAGGGCTTCGTAGTAAAGTACACGGCGGGAATTTCGGTGGAATATCGGTTGGTAGTGCAGCGTGAGCGAGGGCATGGGTATCCTTTCTGGTTTTTGTAGTATAGGCAACAGAAAGGCCCCCGGACAGGGGCCTGAAAGAAAAGGTTAGTCTTCGTCCTCTCCTTTGGGGAGGGTTCTTTCCTGCAGCCGGTCATAGGCGGCAAGAAATTCGTGGTAGATGTGTACGGCAAGCGCTCCTGCCGCGCCACCAACGATGCCTCCAGACAAAAGTCCGAAGGCGCCTCCGAAACTGGAGAACCCCCAGCCGATCCCCAGCAAAACTGCGGATAGCATGAGGACTTTAGCCACCGTCAATTGATTCATGGTACCTCCTGTTAGCCTAGGCCTATAGTATAGCGTCCGTACCCGGTAAGGGGCTGAAATCCAGACGGAAATCCGGCATACCCCGCATCAGGTCCGGGCCATAGCTGGACTCCCGCAGTCGTGCGTCGAGGCAGGTAATTCGCCCTCGGTCCGTCGTTCTCCGAACGAGACGGCCGGCCATCTGCACCAGAGCCCGGGCCGTCGTTGGCAACACCCCTTTCCGGAACCATTCGCTGCCTATTTTTTCTTTCCGGGCTTCCTCGAGCGGGGTACCCGGTACGCCGAACGGTAGCCGCGTAAGCACGACGTGGGTGCATAGGTCGCCTGGGAGGTCCAGCCCTTCCGAAAAGCTTTGCAGGCCGACCAGGATGCTCCCCTTCCCTGCCGCGATGATCTGACGGTGTTGCTCGATCAGGGCGTGCGTGGCGTTTTGCCCCTGAATCAGACAGCGTTCGCGCAGGGCAAGAGGCAGTAAGCCGATAGTCCGGAGCATGTCCTGACGGCTGTTGAAAAGGATCAACGTACCCTCTTCCGGGTTCAGGCACCGCTGCAGGGCCCGAGCCAGATGCTGGGGGTAGTGCGGGTGCGTGGGCCAGAAATCGAGGGGTGGGCAGTGCAACACGCTGTTCTGGTACGGCAGCACCGGAGGAACCGTGTGGAATTGGGTATTCGGAGGAAGTCCCGCCTCCTCCTGGAAAGCGTCGAAGGTTCCCAGGCTTTTCAAGGTGGCGCTGACCAGAATAGGTCGAATCTCCGAACTCCACAACCAATGTGTCAGCAGGTCTTTACCCTGCAGGGGGGCGTAACGCAGCCGCAGATCTCCATTCTGGGATTCCACCCAACGGGCACCTTCCAGGAATCCCGGGTCCCGCTCGGCGAAGCGGACCAGGCCCGTTGCCATGTTTTCTATCGGTTCCAGGAATTCACGCGCGCGTTCCAGCAGCAGGGGCACCGTACCGTCTTTCTGGTAACGCAATTTGCGGGCGTAATCCTGCAGGGCTTCCGCCAGGGCCTGGAAATCCCCCGAGGCCTGGCGACAAGGTGTACTCCAGTTGGAATCCAGTTTTCCGTGCGTAAAACGGAACCAGTCCCCTTCCTGCAGCAAAAGCAGTCCTTCCGCCAGGGTGCGTAAAGGCAGGAGCGCCTTGCGGGCGGCCTCGAGGAGATCCGGTAGCGTTTTGGTGGATTTTCCAGCCTGTTGGCAAGCGTTCAGCCAGAGTCCGAGCTTTCCCAGCAGTTCCTGTGCCGTGCGTACCGGAAAAGCCGCTTCGCCTCCTTGTCGTACGATTTCGGGGAGATGGTGAGCTTCGTCTACCAGCAACTGGTAACTGCCATAAGGAAAGAGCGGATCCCTTCCTTGGGCGCGTAGGGCCAGATCCGCCAATACCAGACTGTGGTTGGCTACCAGGATCCGGGCTCTGGAAAAACGTAAGCGATCCCGATAAAAAGGGCATTCGTGGAAATCCGGGCACGCATTTCCAGCGCAGGTTTCCCGCTCGGACCGGACTTGTGCCCAGGCCTTTTCGTGGAGCAACCCGGGCCAACTGTCCCGATCTCCGTTCCATTCGCCGGAAGTCCAGGACTGCCACATTTGGCGGGAGAAAAACGAGGTGGCTTGCGCTTCGTCCTCAAAACCACCGAACAGGCTGGGTTGCAGTCGGGTAACCTGGATCCCTTCCACGGCCTCCCTCGCCATATTGACGCAGAAATACCGGTTACGGCCCTTGCTCAAGGCAAAGCTGTCCGGAGCGATCAATCCGGCCTGCGCCAGGGTGGGCAGGTCGCGGTAGAAGATCTGTTCCTGCAGGGCTACCGTTGCCGTCGAGACCACCAGCGGCAACCCGTTTTGCTCCTGGGCCAGTATCCCGCCTATGAGGTAAGCAAAGGTTTTCCCGGTACCGGTGGCGGCTTCGGCACATAGAGGGTAATTGGCCAGTAGCGCCTTGTGGATCTTGCGGGACAGGTCTTCCTGGCCGCTGCGTCGGGTGAATCCCTGCCGTTCCAGGGCTTGATAGGCCACTTCCACAAGATCCACAGCTTGTGGAAAGGCAATGACCTTGGAGGGGGAAGCGGCCATGATCGATCAACGCGGCAAGTGGATCCGTTTGAGGAGGCTGTTACCCGTATAGCCCCAGCTCGCCCCGTGCAAGGAAGAGCAGGCCGACAGGCTGCCGATGGAACGCTCCTTTACGGGCATCAGACCACCCTTTTCCAACCGGAAAGTATGCACACAGGCACTGGCTTTCTTCGTCCAGGCTATCGGGGTTTTCAGGGTGAGGATGTGCGTTTCCGGATCGTAGCGGTAGGTAGAGGGATTCCCGTTACCCGAGCCGATGGCGTGTCGAATTCGGGCTGGCGTTACCGGCTTAGGCTGGTATCCCATACCCTGATACTCATCGAAGGCCCCCAGAACGGCCCGGTGATGCGGCAGAAGGCTCACCACGGTGCGACAACCATCCCCATAGCCCATGTAATACCCCAGGGGGATACCGGCCGGAACCGCGGCCACGGCCACAGCAGGAAAGAGACACAAAGAAACGATCAGATGGCGATGGGACCGCATGCTTACTCCTTTTCTATCCTTTTGAAAGCAGGACACAATTTACCGGTTTTCCCTGCAGACGGAAAGCCTCTTGACGAGGAAGGCTTCTCTTGGGCCCTGGTATGGGTCCCCGGGAACCTGCGCTCGACTACGGCATTCCCGATCACCTGGCATCCCTTGAGTCTTGGTCCTTAGGTTGCTTTTAGTATAGCATTGGGTATGGTTTTCCTCAAGCTAGGCCAAAACAAAGGGAGTGGAAAGTCCACTCCCAGAAAGAATTTCGGGTAGTCCAGGCGTATCAGGACCAGGGCACCTGGCCTTGAACAACGGTTTCCGTAAACGTCTCGACAATGGTGAATTGGGGGGTTGTGCTGCTCGAGCTCGCTGGATCCAGTGATTTCAGCAAGTCCGCCAATCCGGCACTTTGCCACAGATTTTGCATTTGGGTCATCGAGACCTTTCCGCTTGCCACCAGACTTCTCAGGGTTACGTTGGCCTCCCGTTGATAGCCCTCTCTCAGCTTCTCCGACTGTACCGTACTGGAGTTCCTGTTCACCAGTTTCCCCTGAATCCGGCTGAACTGGGAGCTGCCTTTTTTCGGTCCCCAGAGGGCCAGATGCTGCGGCCTGGCTCCAGGCAGGTCGAAGGCCGCCCAGAGTTTGGTGGTGTGCGAAAGCATCACTCCGTTTCCGAGTAAAGCGCTGAGTCGTTCCAGATCTTGTTGGTCCATCTTTGTTCTCCTTGCAACCTGAGCAGTATAGCTTGGAACATCGGTTCGTTCCAGGTTGAGAGCCCGTCGCTTTGACCCGCGAGTGTACTTTTGCTATACTACTCCATCTTTCATTCCTGGCCTCACCTGGCCTTCTCCGGGGGGTTCCCATGCGTTTTCTCGGTTACCAGTTGGTTGCAGAGCTATCCGGTTGCGACGCGGTTCGCCTGGCCGATGTGGACGCGATTCGGGAAGCGATGCTCGAGGCAGCGCGACGATCGGGGTGTACTGTCGTTACCCAGGCTTTCCACCATTTTTCGCCCTATGGGGTGAGCGGCGCCGTCATCGTTGCCGAATCCCATCTGGCCATTCATACCTGGCCGGAGTACGGTTATGCCGCGGTAGACGTCTTTACCTGCGGGGATACCGCCGATCCAGAACGGGCCGCACAGTATCTGGTCGAAGCGCTGGGGGCGCGCAGCATTACTCTGACGCGACTGGAACGCGGTGCCCTGAGTTGCCTTTCTTCCTCTAAGGAGCCTGTATGCGCGTAACCGCCCTGGCGTGGGGATTGGCTTTTCTGGCCGGCATAGGGCCAGCCTGGGGTTCCCCCCTTTCTCCTGAGCCCGATTCCTTTTTCCGGTTCCTGACGCCGGCCTTACCGGCTTCGGACCAGGCCACATTGTCCCGGTTCCCGGGATTTACGGAAGGGCCGGCTACCGGAAAACCGATTACCGTTCTGTTTTTACCCGGGTGCCCCCACTGTTTCGCGCTCTGGCAGGCCATTACGCTACTGCGTGAGACCAATCCGGCGGTAGCGCGATTGCGTTTTCGCTGGGTACCTTTGACGGTTACCACCGCTCAGGCAGCGGCGCTGGCTCCGTATTGGCAAGGGCCGAGAGATGGCAAAGCCCTGGCTGCATTGATGCAGAGCGAATCTCGTACTTCATCGGCTTCTACGGTTCCAGCCGCAAAAGTGCAGGCCGTCCTGACGGCCACCCGGCCGGCCTTGCGCTGGTTACGCCGGACCGGGGCCCAGGTGGCGCCGGCCCTGGTCGGCCCTGGCCCGCACGGTAGCCTGGAACTGCACATCGGCGACGCCACTGCGGTGCAGCTTCTGCGTTGGCTTGGCCTTGCCGCAAAGACGGATTATGCACACTAGACCAACCTACCTCCTGGCTTTGCTTTTATTCGGAATAGCCCTTTCCGGCTGTTCGAAAAAACCCGAAGCCATTGCCGGATCGGTTCCTGTCGTTACATCGACGGCGGCCACCCAGTCGGCTTTTCCGCTTCAAGCCGTATCCCCTGCAGCCGGAAGCAACGCCAAAGCCATACAGCAGCTGGTGGTCCGTTCTGAAGACAGCGCCGCGGCCGTCCGGTCCGCAGTGCGCGCTCTGTTGGCGAAGGAAAGGGCAAACCCGGTTACCGCCGAAGTAATGGCCGAGCCCAACGTACTTTTGGGCGCCCGGACGACCTCACGCGGACCCGACATCCTCGATCCCGGTTTGGTGGATCCCATGCCCCTTCCCAGGGCACTGCAAGAGCGGTCGGAGAACCGACGCCGGGTCAGTGTGCCAGGGTCCCCGAGAGCTTATCCTGGAAATCCTCTAAGACCATTCGCAGCAGTGGGTCCCGTTGCCCCCGGAGTTTCTGTTCCGCCCAGTTTTTGAGCTCCCAGACGTTTTCCGTCGACGGAGCGTTGAAGCGGTCTCCCCATACTTCCAGCCAATCCTGCACCTGTTGTGTCAGCATCTTTTTCTCCTTGTTCGATACTTAAAGTATACCTGTTTTGGTTAATTCAGGCAAGGCCCTAAGGTTGCTATATTTTTGTACAGGACATTTTTGAGGAGACCATCATGAACAAGCAACAGCAGATCGCCAAATCTCTCGCATCTGATCGCGGTTTGGCACCGGTCTACAGCCGGTACTACTCCGTTGAGGAGGAAAATTCCTTGATCGCCATAGCTCGCGCTGCCGGTTCGGCCCGATCTTTGTTGGCCGCTCTGGAAGGGATCGAAGAGAACGGCATGGTTCTTGATCGATTCCATACCGAGTTGAAGTGGTTGTGCGAACGCACCCTGCGCGCTCACTAACTTATTCGAAAGGAGCCTTCCGGCCAAGCCTATCGTTCAAGGTGTTGATAATAACCCTTCGAAAGCTCTATAATCCCTGGAAATCTTTGATGGTTTCCGGGGGTTCTTTTTGGCGAAGAAATCTTCCGCAGGCTCTGGCGGCTCAACGGGCCTCCCTCGCATCCCTCCTTCGGCTGGTGTTACAGTAGCTGGCAAGGGGGTGACTATCCAGGTCAACCACTGTAAGAACCCTACCTGCGCCAACTTTGGGGTTCCGGCGAATCCTCTCAGAAAACGCAGGCAAAATGGCGTTCCAACGTCTGGTGGGCCGGGGTCTGGCTACACCATTAGCGGGACTGGGGCAGGTCAGTCGGCGCTGCACTGTACTCTCTGTGGCGAGTATCCTCCCATGAAAAGCAATCAGGGGATCGCTGAGGAACTTCAGCGCCTTAGTCGCTATCTCGCCCCTCAGGAGCCCTGCTGCCCGGATCCGGCTTGTGTACAGCACGGGGTTCCTATCTCACGAAAGGGGGCCTACGTCCGGTATGGGAAGACCAAGAGCGGCTGTACCCGAATGCGCTGTCAAGTTTGCCGGAAGATTTTCTCGCTTACCGACAAACCCACGCCACGCCAGAGGAGCGCCCACAAGAACCGCCAGATCCTGACGCTCTTGCTGAATAAGATGCCTTTCGCGCGGATCTGCGAGGCTTGCGATATCACCATGTCTACCCTGTATGGAAAGATCGACTTCTTCCATCGACAGGCTTTGGCCTTCGTTGCTGCACGAGAGCAACGCCTGCACCAGGGTTTCAAGAAAAATCGCTTATATCTGGCTACCGACCGGCAGGACTATGTGGTGAACTGGACCTGCCGGGCCGATAAACGCAATGTAACGCTGAGTGCTGTGGCCACCGCAGATCTGCAAAGTGGGTACGTCTTTGGAATGCACCCCAACTACGATGCCGGCTTGGATCGAAACGCCGTGGAAGCGGCGGCCAAACAGTTGGGGGATCCGCAAACCCCAAGCGCCTTCCGGCGCTATGCGCGGCTCTGGCTGGAGAGTGATTATCAGCGCAGCGTGAACGATACCCTCAATCGGCGGCAAGCCCGCGGCGGCCAAAACGATCCAGCCGCAGTATATGCCGATTCTGCCGCTCGTCAGGATCCAGAATCTTCGGAAGAATATGACCAGGGCCGCAAGCTGCCGGACCAGGGTATGCAAGTCCATTCCGAGTACACGCTTTATGCCCATTTTCTCCTGCTGCGGCAGCTTTTCCGGGGCGTAGGCAAAGTGCGGTTCTACATGGACCAGGAAAGTGGGATTCGAGCCGCTTGCCTCGCGGCCTTTCAGGACCGCGTTCGCTCACGGGAAGTGGATGCCTTCTATGTTCGGATTAACAAGGAGGCCACGGTGACCGAACGCCGGGCTTTGGTCGCACAGGCTCGCCACCGGTTTCAGAACGCGCGTCAGGCCCATCCCCATTTGACCGAGTTTGAAGTGCAGCAGCTTCTGATGCAGCAGGAAATTGCCAGGGCCTCCGCTATTGGTAAATGGAAAGATCGCTGGTTGGTGCATCCACTCCCCTCCAAGGCCGAGCCGCAGAAGGCCGTATGCTATCTCACCGATTTCCGGGACTATGCACCGGACCATTTGGCCTCCCTTTATCTGAAGGCGAGCTTGCATGCCGTGGATCGCTTCTTCATGCTCATCCGGCGACGGCTTTCCTTGTTGGAACGCCCGGTCGCCACCCCCAGCGCCTCCGGACGGACTTGGTACGGATACGCGGCCTACAATCCGGCTACCATCGTGAAGCTTCTCGAGATCTTTCGCGTAGCCTACAACTACGTCTGGGCAGGACAAGACGGAAAGACGCCGGCCATGCGCTTGGGGTTAGCGAAGGCCCCCATCGCGCTGGAAGATTTGCTGTATTTTGATGCGCATACGGAGCCACCCCGCCAACGCCGGAAGGCTGACCGGTCAGGCGGCGGGCGGACGGTGCCAGTTCGTAGGCGGTCTGAGCTCTTGATCGAACTGCAGGAAGAGAAGATGGGATTTATGACTTAGTCGGGGGCTTCTGGTAAAACCCGGGCAGTGGGCGAGCTTGTCCTCGAAAAGCGTCTTTAGAGACAGATCATTGATATGAATCAGCACGTCAATTTCCGCACCCATGATGGAAACCCCTTCATCTCCGAATCTCTATGATAAATATCTATACTACGATATAGATAATGTCAAGGAGCAGGGGCCGCGCCAATGGCGCTAACGGGCCGCTAGCGATGGTAGAGACATGCCTGTCTCTCAGCCCAAACTCGCAATAGCTTGACACCGTACATAGGTACGGCGTCTACACTGCGGTTGTGGGGCGAGGTTGCCCCTGCTGCGCAAGGAGAGTTGCCATGGATACGAACAAGATACCGATTGATCCCGGGGCCGATTGCTGTGCCGCACCTGGTCCGTCGCCGGTCCAGTCGCCGCGTCCGAAAGGGCTCTGGAGCCTACTCGTTGCGGTCGTCGTGGGCTTTCTGGCCTCAGCCTGCTGTGTTCTGCCCTTGTTGCTCATTGTCGCAGGGATCGGGGGGGCCTGGATGGCGAATTTGCGGGTTCTGGACCCCTACGCACCCTATCTGGACGTCGTGGTCCTACTGTTCCTTGGCTACGCTCATGTACAGAACTATAGGGAAAAGCGAGCCATTGCTTGTGGTACCTGCTCCCCCACAAGCCGGCTCGGTCGGTGGAAAACCCCGCTACTGTGGACCGGCACGATTTTTGTGCTGCTTATGTTGGCCATCCCACACATCTTACCGCGTTTGTTGCTGTCGTAGTGACGCTCGCTCACGATTCTACAAAAGGAGTAATAGCTCATGAAAACCCTATCGTTCTCTCCGAAATCTTCTTCCTGGCTTTTGGCGACCGCCTTGCTGTTTGGCGGAGCCGCCTATATGCCGGCGATGGCGGCGACCAGCGTTGCCAGCCACCCGGCATACACCAGCACAGCGTTCAAGGTACCGTCCATGACCTGCGGTGATAAAGCCTGCGAGACGGCCATTTACATCGCCCTGCATCGGCTTTCCGGTGTCAAGAAAATCCGGATCGACGACGCAACCCGAACGGTGACCGTGATGTACGACCCGCACCAGGTCAACACGGCAAAATTGCTGGCGACTTTTCGGAAGATTGGTTACCCCGCAACTGTCGCGCACGACTGATCTACGATTCGGGCAGCAGTTGGCCAGCGCCCGCTATTGCTGGGAGTTATGGACGAGAGTCCACTGGCCATGAGGCGCCCCTTGCTGAGGGAGCCATCCTCAATCGATAAGGAATTACACCATGACTAAGAACATCGCATTGGATATCCTGGGCATGACCTGCGAGCACTGTGCCGTAACGGTCCAAAAAGCCCTTCGCAACGTGCCTGGAGTACAGGACGCCCGCGTGTCCTTTTCGCAAGGCCAGGCAAACATCGATCTTGCAGTCGACGTCCCCACGCGCGATCTCATCGCTGCCGTTAACTTGGTGGGGTATGGCGCAGTGGCTCCTGGTGAATCCGGCCCGAAAATGGGACAGATTCCGACGGGCGCGCAGCCCAGGTCCAGTTCGGACGGGATGCGGATCGTTATTATTGGGTCGGGTTCCGCCGCCTTTGCTGCCGCCATCCGCGCGGTGGAGGAAGGCGCCCGCGTGACCATGATCGAAAAGGGCACGCTCGGAGGAACCTGCGTCAACATCGGTTGCGTGCCCTCAAAGATCCTCATTCGTGCGGCCCAAATGGCTCACGAGCAGAGGGCGCATCCTTTTGAGGGCTTGGCGCACGCAACCCCAGCGGTGGACCGTACCGCCCTGGTCGCTCAGCAGCAGCACCGGGTCGAGGAACTGCGCCAGGAGAAATATGCCAATGTCTTGACCGCGTACCCCGCCATTACGTTCCTGCAGGGAACCGCACGCTTTGTCGATTCCCACTCCGTGGCCGTTCAATCCGCAGATGGCACAGAGCAGACGGTTCAAGGGGATCGTTTTCTTATCGCCGTCGGTGCGCGTCCCCATGTACCGGGGATTCCGGGCATCGCCCAGACGCCCTACTGGACGTCCACCGAAGCTTTGGTCGCCACCGAACTTCCCCAACACCTGATCGTCTTGGGTGGATCGGTGGTCGCGGTGGAAATGGCTCAAGCCTTTCGGCGACTCGGTGCGCAGGTGACGGTACTGGCACGCAGTACACTCCTGTCGCGGGAGGACCCAGCGCTCGGTGAAGGGCTCAAGGCAGCTTTCGAGGCCGAGGGCATCCGTGTCCTGCTGCACACGACCCCCAAATCGGTCCGCTACGAGCGCGATACGTTCCTGGTGGAAACTGCTACCGAAACCTTACGCGGCGATCGATTGCTGGTAGCTACGGGACGCACACCCAACACCGACCAGCTTGGTCTCGAGACCATTGGGGTGATTACGGCCGATTCTGGTGCCATTGTGGTCGACGATCACATGCAAACCAGTGTGTCTCACATCTTTGCCGCTGGAGATTGCACGACCCTTCCGCAGTTCGTCTATGTCGCTGCCGCCGGCGGTACCCGGGCCGCCATCAACATGATGGGTGGCGACGCCGTGCTCGATTTACAGACCATGCCCGCGGTGGTCTTTACCGATCCGCAGGTGGCCACCGTCGGGTTAGACGCGCGTTCGGCTGAGCGCCTCGGCATCCGGGCGATCAGCCGCACCCTCACCCTGGACAATGTCCCCCGTGCACTGGCCAACTTCGACACGAGGGGGTTCATCACCCTGGTCGTGGAGGAGGCAACCGGAAAACTCCTAGGGGCGCAGGTCCTGGCCGCAGAGGGGGGTGAAATCATCCAGGCAGCGGCTCTAGCCCTGCGGGGTGGACTCCGTTACCAAGATCTAGCCGACCAGCTCTTCCCCTATCTCACGATGGTCGAGGGCCTGAAGCTCTGTGCGCAAACCTTCACCAAAGACGTCAAGCAGCTGTCCTGCTGCGCGGGGTAACCGGGAGGGGACGACCATGAACATCGAGAAGATCGAACGGGGTCTGCGCGATCTGCGGGCCGATTTTCCGCTGGAGGACCGGGTCTTGCAGGAATCCATCGCGGTTCAGGCAGCCTATGTCCACGCTCTCCGCTACTGGATCGGCCACGACCGCCCCCCCACCGCCGAGTACCTGCCGGCAGACGCGATAGAGCACTTGGTTAGTGCCGATGCCCTGGTGGTCACCACGGAAGGGGTGGGTATTTACCCCTTCAGCGCCCAGGAGACGGATATTCGCCTCCATAACGGCACCCACAGACCCATTTGCACGATGTGCGCCGTGGATGCCCTCGTCATACCCGCCCTCTGGCAGTCTCAAGCTCGATTGGAAACTCGGTGTCACGCCTGTCATCGCTCCCTCTCTTTTGTTGTCGGAGCAGGGAGCAAGCCGTACCCCGACGCGGAACTGTCCGAAGTGTATATCCATCTGCGCAATCGCCAAAGTCGGGCAGAGCAGCCCGCTTGCGGCAGCCTATGCACCAAAATCTATTTTCTCTGTAGCCACTGTGCGGCGGTTTTGCCGCCGGGAGCCCGATATACCCTGCAAGAAGCCCAAGTTATCGGCCAGCAATTCTTCGCCTTCCAGCACGGTCTACTACGAGCCTTTCCGAATGGCCTGGAGGAAGTCTCATGAGCGCCGAAATGCGGGATGCCGGTTACCGTATTGGTGAGGTCGCCAAAATCGCTGGCGTGCATGTGGAAACGGTGCGCTTTTACGAAAGGCAAGGGATTATCCATCAGCCAGTGAAACCGCCGACGGGTATCCGTCGCTACTCATTGGAGAGTATCGATCGTATCCGTTTCGTCAAACACGCCCAAGCACTGGGCTTTACCTTACAAGAGGCGAGAGATTTGTTGGCCCTGCGTACCAGAGCCAGCGGATCTTGCGAACGTGTCCAGGTGCAGGCGACAAGGAAACTCCAATTGGTCCAGGAGAAGCTCGCGGCTCTACAAAGACTAGAGAAGACGCTGACGTCGTTTTTGGAGGAGTGCGGAAGGCCCGGACGGCCGACAACTGAAGAATGCCCTGTGCTGCAGGCTCTAGGGGGGGAGGAGGACGACGGCGCCGGCCCACTACACGTCCGAGGGAGGTCGTTATGATGGCAACAGCACGCTCCACGCCGCAGGGCCACGCCCCAGGGGCTCCGGGCCTGCCCCCCAACTGGGCCTCAGCGCGCAAGACTGGGGTGGGGACCGCGCGTAACAATCACTCCCGTGTCTGGTTTACGCTGGCCGACGGGATCGTGACCGAATGCTACTACCCCAGAGTGGACACGCCCGACCTTCGGGATCTGCAATTCCTCGTGCTCGACCCTCAGGGCAAAGTGTTGGAAGAACGTCGGGATCTGCGCACGCGCCTGCACTGGATCGAAGAAGGGGTGCCGGCCTACCGCATCGTCAGCGACGATCCAGAAGGGCGTTTTTCTCTGATCAAGGAGATCTGTACCGACCCGGAAGGCGACACCCTCCTCATCCGGCTGCGTTTTACGCAGCGTAGTGAGAGCAACGACCCATACCGCCTGTTTCTGCTCGTGGCACCCCAGATTGGGAACCACGGCATGAGCAACCGGGCGAGTTGCGAGTACGCCCCGGATGGTCGCTCCTGGTGCGCGGCATGCCGAGAGGGTATCCATATCGCAGTAACGGGAAGTGTGCCTTTCCAACGGATGTCGGCTGGCTACGTCGGCGCATCCGACGGCTGGCAGGACCTCCATCACCATCGAGATATGCGCTGGACCTTCGCGAAGGCCGGACCCGGCCATGTCGCCCTCATGGCTGAGATGGATATTGCGGAACCCGAGCAGACCCTCGTTCTCGCTTTCGGGACATCGCAGAAGGACGCCAGGGAGCAAGGACTGCGATCGCTTCAGCGGAGTTTCCCGGAAGTTCTGAGTGAATACTGTCGAGAATGGCTGGCATATCAGACTGGTCTCCACGACCTGTCGCACGCGAGCCACGACGGCGGGCGCCTATACCGACGGAGCGCGGCGATTCTCCGGTGCCATTTCGACAAGGAGGAACCTGGGGCTGGGGTTGCCTCCCTCTCTCTTCCTTGGGGTGAACAAAGCGACGCGACCAGCGCACAAGGGGGTTATCATCTGGTCTGGCCGCGCGACCTGTATCATCTCAGCATGGGGCTGTTGGCTGCCGGGGATCGCGAAACGCCCGTGCAATCCTGGCACTACCTGCAGCGCCGGCAAAATGCCGATGGATCCTGGTCGCAGAATTTCTGGGTCGATGGAACGCCTTACTGGCAGGGATTGCAGTTGGATGAGGTGGCCTATCCGATCCTGCTCGCCTGGCGTTTATTCCAGGAAGGCCTGATTCCCGATCCGAGCGATACCGTTCATCGAGCTGCGGATTTTCTGGTCAGTCAGGGACCGGTCACGCCACAGGATCGCTGGGAGGAGAATCGCGGTTACAGTCCGCAAACCCTGGCCGTGGTGGTGACGGCCCTACGTGCCGCAAGTCAGCTCTGTGACAGCAAGAAGGGAAAAGCCTGGGGTTGTAATTACCATCAGGTAGCAGATTCCTGGGATCAGCACATCGAGGAATGGACCTTTACCCATTGCGGCCAACTGCTTCCAGGCCGTCCGGACCATTATGAGCGTATCGCACAGATCCCGGTCATCGATACCGGAGAGCACCTTCCCGAATGCCGGATATTTCTCCCAATCCGTAATCTTCCCGCCGAGAGTATGCTCAGTCGGTCCCAGTGCTGTGTCGTCGATGGCGGGTTCCTGTCCCTCGTTCGTCTGGGGTTGCGACGACCGGATGATCCCCACATTCTAAAAACCTTGCCGGTATGGGATGCGGTTTGCCGAAAAGAAACGGATTGTGGTCCCTGCTGGTACCGCTACAATGGGGACGGCTATGGCGAGCATGAGGATGGCGACCCTTTCAACGGCACCGGCAAAGGGCGCCTGTGGCCTATTCTTACCGGTGAGCGCGGGCATTACGCCATCGCCGCGGGAGAGGACGTAAGCCCTTACATCCGCGCTTTGGAGTTTTTTGCCAACGAGGGCGGTTGTCTCCCGGAGCAGATATGGGATCAGGCTGCCATCCCCGCAAAAGGTTTATATCCCGGGCGCGGGACCGGTTCGGCCACCCCCTTGGCGTGGGCTCATGCCGAGTATATCCGGCTGCTGCGATCAAGGAAGGATGGTGCTCCATTCGATAGGCCAACCCAACTGACCTAATATGATAGAAGTACAGTTTTTGGGATTTCAGCCAAACTTGCAAGAGGAATGCAGGATGAATCGTAACTTATTAGCATTTCTGACCTCTACGCTACTGCTTGCGGGCAGTATAACATACTGTTTTGCAAACGGATTGTCCAGTGCTCCTTCGAGTTCCAGCTCGTTATCTCAGCTTACTCTGCCCAATATTTCCGGAAGATTGATAAACTTAAAAACACTTGAGGGGAAGCTCCTGGTAATCAATATTTGGGCCAATTGGTGTCCGGTATGCCATCACGAAGCACCGGGATTCGTCCGCCTCCATAACCGCCTGGGAGCTCGCGTACGTTTCGTTGGCATAGCTCTCGATAATCGCGCTTCGGCCGAAGCCTTTATCCACGAGGAGCATATCAACTACCTTACGCTCTTAGCTGGGCAGCATCCAGGAAAGCTGCTCGCTGTAGTGGGTGATCCTCGGGAAATGCTTCCGTTCACCCTCATCGTTAGTTCTAAGGGGGAAATTATAGAAAGGCATCTTGGCTATTACCCAGCAGCGCAATTAAAGAAAACGATTACGCTGGTCCTGCGTTCAGGAAGGTGACTACTTGGCACTTAGAAGAACCTCATAGCCCCTCGGGGTTTATAGAATTGCGGCAAGCTCGACTGCAATAGGGTAGACCGGATGATTGCTTGTAGGACCGCGGTGAATCACGCTCTATTGGCCGATGAGGATTACGCCCAGAAGGTGGATGTCCCTTGGGGGATTCATTCGAGCTATAAATGGCGTTCTTCCCCGCTGTGCAGATCGTCCCTCGAAGGAACTAGTCCGGACCGGCGCCCACAAGAAAAAACCGGCATAGCCAGGGGCAAAACACCCTTTACTATGCCGGGTTAAAGATAATTTTTACCAGAGAAACCGAAGTGGCCCTTGTGCCCGGAAGACTAACTATCAACACTTTAATCGATAGGCTTGCCTTCCGGCTCCTTTTTTGTTTTGGCTTCGGATTCAGTTCACAGCGACCCAAAACGTGATGGCGGCCGAAGCGGGCCAGCTTGTCGGCGCGCTGGCGTTGCTGGTGGCACCGCAGCTCGAATTGAGGAAGTACGCCTGGCTGGAAAACCAATGCGCGGCATCCACCGCAGCCTGATACTCTGCCTTGTTCCAGGTACCACTCAGACAGAAATAATTGCCGGTTACGCTTCCATACGCAGCGCCCGAGGCATAGCTCCAGGATAGCCCAGAGGGTGCCGCCGGGAGAAAGACATACTGGGGAGTGAGCACACTGGTCCAGTTGCTGCTTGTAGGAGCGGATCCGGTGGCCGCCGTATAGTTGTTGTATCCGGTCTGCAAGCCGGTCAGGCCTGTGCGGATGAGTGCCAGCGCATTCTGGGTGATGTCTTGTTGGGCCGGAATATACTGAACGGAAATCGCCAGGGCCGCGGAAAGCAGCCCAATGGCCATCAGAGTCAACAACAGATTGATCAAGCGGAATCCTCCGTTTTTGGGCGTTTTATACCGAAATCACCACCAGTGCGCAGACTGTATCTGGGCCCAGTGGTGCCAGATCCAAAACCAAGGCATCGAGTTTTGACCTGGAGCTTGTGGCGGCGCGGGAATGGGAACGGGGGCCTGAGGACCCGGAGGGGTTGCTTGTACCGGTGGTCTGGGCCCTGCAGGTAACGGAGCCGGAGGAAGTGATGGCAAGACACCTGCCGGCGAACCGGGATTCTGGGCAGCTTCAAGTGCTTTTTGCGCGGCCGGAGCCAATTGTAACCAAAAAGTCAGAGTGCTGCCGCCGTTACTGGTACTGCCACAGCTACCGGAAACATAGTAGTTTTGGGAATAGAACCTTTGTCCGTAGTCGATGGCCTGCTGCAGTGTGACGTTACCGGCAGCCGACAGGCAGACGTAAGCGGCCGGCAACCCTTGGTAGGTACTTACCCCGTATTGCCAGGAGGTATTCGATGCCGGCACTGGAGGCTGAAAACCGTAGAGCGGGAACAGGCCGGAACTGCTGGACGGTACCGACAAGGTGGCCGCCGTCGCCTTGGTATAAGCGGTTTGCCAGGCATTCAGGCCCGACAGCAAGAGGGATTCTTGCTGGTTCACCGAAACGGATCCCAGTACTTTCTGCGCAACCGAGGGTTGCGCTACCGTGGCGACCGGCAGACTGGAAACGAGGGCAGGTGGGGCGGGCGGCGGTAGAAACATGGCAGTTCTCCTGGAATTATCGAGTATAGCGCCCACAAAAAAACCGCCGGAATTCCGGCGGTTGTGAAAAAGAACGTCAGGCACAGGCCCAGACGGGGGTGTCGTCGGTATGTTCCGGAGTGGCCGGAGCAACCGCCTCGTTCTGGAATCCCAACCGGACCACTTTACGCAGTTCCTGCAAGATGGCCGGCAGGTGCGTCTCGTACGGGCCCTTCGGTGGTAGTGTCTTCAACAGCGCTCCAAGATCCGTCCCGACCTGAGCCGCACGGCGATCCAGGTAGCCCAGGGTCTCGGCCTTTTCCTGCATGGTGACCAGAGGTGAGATTTGCCTGGAGGTCACTTTCTCCCGGGTCAGGAATTCCTTCCAGAGGGCGTTGGCGGCGTCCACCAGCTCAGCCACCAGCCGGTCACCCAGCCCTCCCATTTCGCCCAGCAAGGCGTTATCCTCGATACCCATATCCTCCAAAACATCCAATCCCAGCGGGTAGGCACGAACCGAGAAGCGGAAACGATCCCGAACCCATTCCCGAGGAGGCGCCGATTTGCGGATCATGTCCGACCATTTCGGGTTCTGGTTGGCCCAGTCGTTTACCAGGGCCGACCAGTTGTTTACGATGTGGTCCGCATGCTGCTGGGCCTCTTGGCAAACTTCCTGGATGGACTGCACCACGGTTTTGGCCCACTCAGGATTCTGGCCGTAACCATCCAGAATACGGATTCCCCTACGGGCGGCTCTGGCCCAGGCTCGGGCGCGAAGCTTTCCGAAGGGTTTCAGAAGCTCCGGGTTGATGACCCGCTTCTCTCCCAGAGAAGCTACTTTGGCGTCCGGCAAATCCTCCGATGCCGTTCCCAGGTCATCCCGATGGAGCACGTGGGCTCCGCCGTAGGCACAGAATTCCGGGGCAACTACGATGATCTTGCTCATTTTACCTCCTGTCCTGTAAGAAAGGGAGGCAGAAGCCTCCCGTAAGTAGCACTTAGATTTTCTTGCCGAAGATCCGGGAGAAGATACCTTCAACGGCACTCCGTTGTTCGGGGTCCAGCCGATTGAGGAAAGCCACCTCAAAGGCCAGGCTCACCGGATACTGTACGGAGGCGGACTTGGCCATATCGAGCGACCGGCGCGCCCAGCGCAACAGCGTACGGGTGGTGATGGTGTGGTTCATGCCCGTCTCTCGGCAGGCCTTGAACAGGCCACGAACCTCGTTCGCCACCTCGATCATGGCGCGTGCGACCGGTTCCGCCAGGAGGGGCTTACCCTCCGCCGTTTGGAACGCCATGTTCAGAACCACCAGCTCTTCTTCGGCGGACATATAGTCCACGACAAGGCTGGCGAAACGGTCCAAGGCCGCCGCATTCTGGGCCTTTACTCCCTTGTAGATGCGAGTGGAGTCTCCAGAACCGGCGGAGTTTCCGGTTGCCGCCACCCGGAACATCGGATGGGGCTGCACCAGCTCACCCGTTTCCGGAACCATCAAAGGTTGCCCATCGAGAACGCCGTTCAGGCCGATGGCGGTGCTGGGCGGAAGCTGGTCCCACTCGTCGAGCAGGAAAATACCGCCGCGCTTCATGGCTTTGACCAAGGGCCCTTCCACGAATTCGTGGCCACCTTTGATGTAAAGCCCAGTGAAATCCTGGAACTCCATACGCTCGTGGCAGGAGGCCTTGAAGACTTCCCGGCCAAGACGCGCCGCGGTCTGTTCCACGAGGGAGCTTTTGCCGCTTCCCGTTGGGCCATGGATATACAAGTTGTCCCTGGGCCCCATGAGGAAATAGAGCATGGCCAACCGCAAATCCGAGCGGAAGTTGTAGGTTTCATTGATAGAAGGGGTGTACTCCGAACCTTGATACACCGGGATCTCGTATTCCCCTTCCCCGCCGAACAGGTCCTTGACCTTCGCCTTTTTGCTGATCTCCAAATGCTGCATAGCGTTCTCCTGTCTGTCCTGTGTGTACTTCGCAGGAGTATAGCATCGTGCGTGAACTGTTGGTATACTATATGCCATGCAAGGCCAAGAACGGCCCATTCGGCAACAGGCGAAAGGAGAATCACGATGCAAGAGAACACCTCGGTGACCACCCGGGCGCAGCTGGCCCGCGATTTCTTCAACAACAAGCTGGGACTCGACGAAGACGAGGATCGGGAACTGGACCGGTTGATGGATCTGTACCATATTCGCAAGTCCAGACAAAGGGGTCAGGTCTACTACGCGCCGGTTGGCCATATAGGCATCGCCTACGGTTGATTTCGAAGTCCAGGATCTTGCGTCCTGGACTTTGTTTTTCGAAACTTCTCGTTCTAACGGAGGGGGTAGTCCAGAATGGCCTGAAACCGTTCCTTGTCCAGGGGGGACAGATGCCTCCATACCGGGTGCTCCGCCTCCCGAAGCAGTACCAATCCCCGGTTCATCCAGTCTTCGACGTGATTCCCAAGGCCAACCGCCAATTTGCGCAATCCAGGAGAAACGTCCACCGCCAAGGTCAGCCACTGCCGTGCCGTTGCGTCCAGCCTGGAGCTGCCCAATTTCCACCGCTGCAGCAGCCACTCTGCCACCTCCAGCGCCGACATTCCGTACAGAAATTCCTGTACGGAAAGCACATCCGGTACCACCTCTTCCAACTCCCGCAACAGGGGCACCTTATCGGGATGTCCGTAATGCACCAGCAGGGATCCCCCAAAAAGCAGGGCACTGAGCCACAAATTCAGGCAGGCGCCCTGCTCTCCAGGAGGAAGCAACCGACGGAAGCTGGCCAGCAGGAACCGGCTCTGCTGCAGCGTCTCTTCCAGACGGCTGCCGGCCGGAGCCGCCTCAGCCAGAACCAGAGGCTGCAGCAACCGGACAAGCTCTGAGGCTCCCAACAGCATCAACACCTGCCTCCAGGAGGTCAACGGTTTTCTACCGTATACCAAAAAGGGGTTTACGGAGGCGAGCAGCCGAAACTCCAGCAAACTGTTTTCTTCCAGCAGATCCCGAACCCGATCCACTACCTCGGTATCCCCGGCCAGCGAAGCTTCCAGGAATTCCCGCTGCCGCGCAGTCAGCACCGGCAATTTCTCCATCTGCTGGAGCAGCTGCCAGCGCCGGAGATCGTGCGTATTTTCGGTAACAGCCGTCGGTATATGCCGCAAATCCAGCCACGTCAGCTGCACGGTCCCATTCGCTTCGACGCGGCCCACCCACCGTGCCAGCAACCATCCCTTCGGCAACCGCAAGGGAAAGGGTCCCGCGAACCCCTGTCCGGTCTCCCGCAACGAATCGGCAAACCGATCCAGCCGTGCTTTCGTCTTCGTATCTACCGCCCTATCCATCTGCACTACATCCTGCCCCCAGAATGTCTGCAAGAAGGGGCTCTGCAGCCACTGCTGTTCTGGATGCCAGCGAACATCCCGAACCACCGTAGGTAAAGCCATAGCTCCCCTCCGTCTTGGCGACGTTTTCTGCAAATTGCGATATAATATAAGGGTATCTCTGGAAAAATCAAATTGCAGGAGTCAAAACGATGTTATTGATCCAGGAAGACGAAGCGCTGGAGCGGTATTTCCAGATCTACCGGGAAACTGGGGCAGCCTTAGCCGAAGCCAAGTCGCAGCGGGTTCGTTTCGAGGAGGCGCGCAAAGTCGTGAAAGCTCGGCTCATGAACGAAGCCGAGATCGAACACTCGGTGCAATCCCTCCAGAAACAGGAGCGCTATGCCTACAGCCATCCCCAGTATCAGGAAATTCTGCGGCATTTGCAGGATGCCGTACGCGAGGAGACGCGACTGTATTGGGAACTCGACAGCCTGCGCGCTGAATTCGAAGCCTGGCGATCCCTGCAGGCCTCCCAACGGTACGAGAAACAGGCCTATGGTGTTCCTCCTTCCGGGGCGACTTCTCCCCGGCGCGAAATCCGGCAGAGCTCGAGGACCGAAGCGGTGTCCTCCCCCGTCGAACTGTTATAGCTCGTTCTCCTACAAACTTACTTGTGCTATACTATCTGTCTGGAATATCCCAGATGCCACAGGTCCACAGGAGAGCGTATGCTACCATTCATCATCACCAACCAGGGAATCACGATCGTGTTCAGCACAGGTCCCGTTTCCATATCGGCGGAGGACCCCTCCTATGCTCAGATTCGCGATCTGCTGAAGGCCGGAGCCGGGGAGACGGAGATCCTGGAGGTCCTCGACGCGGCCAAGCAGGAATTGCAGGAATCCATCGAAACCATCGGGGATTCCGGCGTGGCTATCCGTTCCGACGGACTGGTCACCCTAGAGGGCCAGGTGATCGACAACAGCCTGACCCGCCGCATGCTGACCATGCGGGAGGAAGGTTTCGATCTCAAGCCCATGGCGGCTTTTCTGGTCAACCTGCAGAAGAACCCCTCGTACCGAGCCCGGAAGGAGCTGTACACCTTCCTGGAGGTGGGTCAGCTGCCCCTGACACCCGATGGCCACTTCCTGGCCTACAAGATCGTGCGCCCGGACTACAAGGACTACCATACGGGTACCTTCGACAACAGCGTCGGTCAGGTTCTCTCCATGCCGCGTGAGGAGGTGGACGACGACTGCAACCACACCTGTTCTGCGGGTCTGCACTTCTGCTCGCTGGACTACCTCCAGCATTTCGGTGGTGCCGACGGCCATGTCATGATCCTCAAGATCAATCCAGCCGATGTGGTGTCCATTCCGGCGGACTACAACAACACCAAGGGTCGCTGCTGCCGATATGAGGTAGTCGGCGAGTATACCGGGTACCGGCGCCAGAATCCCCGGCCCCTGTTTGATACTTCGGTCTGGGTAGACGGAGAGGTTGACGACGAGGAAGACGACGTCCCCGGCCATTACGTCGAGGTCCTGACTCCGGAAGGATTGGAGATCCACGACGAGGGCCTGGAGCAGGAGGAGGCTATGCGGATCGCAGCGGACCTCGCCCTGGAAGGCAAGCACGGCTATGTCCGAAACAGTATCGACGAGGTAGTCAAGGCCTTCTAATGCTTTACCAAGGGCTGCTTCGGCAGCCCTTACTGGAGTAAGTATGGTTTCTCGAGATCAGCAGCAGCCTGAGTATGGCGATTGTTGCATTCAAGTTGAAACTTCAGCCGGCTTGGAGGTTCGTGACTCCGGTTTGTACCGAGATGAGGCGTTGGAATCCGCCAGGCAGCTGCAGGCCTCCGGCTTCCATGGTCGTGCTGTGGATGGAGATGGCGTGACAATCTGCACGTTCTAACAGACAAGATCTGTAATTTTGCTACGGGCTGCTTCGGCAGCCCGTATTTTTCGTAGCTATCGGGAACCCTGCCGGCTCTAATCGTTATATCGGCCAGGCTCACGCCAGAACGGGTTTAGCCGCTCAGTTTTGCAGAGCTTACGGCTTCTGCGCCTTTTTCTGCCGCAAACGCTCTAGCAGCGGCAGTTTCTTTGGCTTTCCTTCCTTCAGTTCGGAGATTAGCCGGTACTTCTCTTTCAAGCAAGACTGTACGAAGAAGCTTTGGTCCACCTGCGAACGAACATCAGAGGGAAACATTCCCCATACATCCGAAAAAACCTGGGCCATCACCGCGTCGTTGCGCGCCAGGGTATCCAAATCCTCACCCCGTTGCGCACACAGCTCGTCCAGCTTCTTACGCAAAGGTTTCTTGATCTGGGCTAGAACGGCAGAGGCTTTGATCTGACTACGCACGGTTACCGCTATTCTGGACATGGGGACTCCATAAAAAAGCGCGCCGGGAATGGCGCGCTGAGTATAGCGATCAAGCCACCTGGGAAAGAGAGCTCACCGAATTGGTAGCCTCTCCCCAGTGGATCCGTAGTTGCAGGGATTCCTCCCCGCGGAACCGGTTGATGTCCAGACTGAACGCCAGCCGCAAACGGACACCCTCCGGAATCTCTTCAGCCTGGTTGAACCAGATAGCCGGAACCTGCTCTACCCCAGGAAGGGAGAGCTCGAGCCGCAGATGTGCCTGCTTGAGCAGTTTGGAGCTGCGGACTTCGAACGTCCCCAGAAAGACGGGCTCCGGGAAATGCTGTCCCCATACCCCCAAGTCCTCGATGGCTTCGGCGAGCTCCAGGGAGATTTCGGCCGGAGACAGGATCCCATCTACGAGCAAGGTTTCCGTCAGATCGGTTTGGGTCAGGCGTTCCCCGGCCAACCGATCAAACTCCCTCTGGAATTCCGCAAACGCCGATTTGCGTAGAGTCATGCCGGCGGCCATGGCATGCCCACCGAAGGCTTTGAACCAGTCGGGATGGGCCACGCTCAGATCCGCCAGGGCATCCCGCAGATGAAAGCCGGGGATGCTCCGACCAGAGCCCTTGAGCCACTCACCGTCTTCCGCGAATACCACTACCGGACGATGAAACTGCTCCTTTAACCGGCCGGCGACAATGCCGATGACGCCAAGGTGACCGTTTTCCAACAAAGCCGTCAAACCGGATTGGCCGGACGGGTTGGCTGGGAGTTCCGCCATTGCCGCCGAGCATTGTTCTTTTTCGATCGCACGACGTTCCTTGTTGAACGTATCCAGTTCTTTGGCCAGTGCTTCCGCCCGTTCCGGATCGTCTTCCAGCAGACACCGTATGCCGATGGTCATGTCGTCCATGCGACCGGCCGCGTTCAGACGGGGGCCCAACTGGAACGCTATGCTTCCGGCTCCCAGAGTTTCCAGTTCCACCTTGCTGACGGCGGCCAGGGCCAACAACCCCGGAAAAGTGTTTCCGGAACGCCAGCGTAACAATCCCTGGCGCACGAGGATGCGGTTGTTGTATTCCAGGGGAACCACATCGGCTACCGTACCCAGGGCCACCAGAGGTGCCAGATAGCTGGGATTGGGATACGCCTCCCCGCGGGCTTCCAGTTCCCGGTACAAAGCCAGGATCAGCAGGAAAGCCACCCCTACTCCGGCTGTGCTTTTCCAGGGGAACGGACAGCCGGGCTGGTTTGGGTTCAAAATAGCGTCCGCTTCCGGCAGCCCGTCTCCAGCCAGGTGGTGGTCGGTGACGATGACGGTCAGCCCTGCGGCCTTCGCTGCCTGTACCCCGGCAATGCTCGAAATACCGTTGTCCACGGTAACCAGTACCCGGGCACCCCGTGCCACCACCCGTTCGACAATGGGCGGCGTCAGGCCGTACCCGTCGGTGAACCGATTGGGTACCAGGAAGTCCACGTTCTGGAATCCCAGTCCGTGCAATCCCCGCACCATAACTGTGGTGGCCGTGGCGCCATCGCAGTCGTAATCGCCGACAATGCAGATCGGTAATTGCTGCTCTCGTGCCGAAAGCAACAGGTTTACTGCTTTTTCTTGATCTTTGAGGGGAGTTTTCTCCAGACAGGCCGCCCGGTAATCCAGGTCTTGCCGGTCTTGGATTCCACGGGCCGCATACACCCGGGCAAGCGACCTTGGAATCCCCTCCCGCATCAGCCTGTCCACCATATCCCGATCGACTTTCCTCAGCTGTATTTTCATAGATCCTCCTTTCTGACCTTTTTAGTATAGCTGTTATACCAACTCAAGGCGATTTCCGTTGCTGAGGATTACGGAAAGTGGGTTTCAGGATATCCTGAGGGGTGAGTTGCCGATACGGTCGGAATTTTGCGGTGAGTTCCCGCTCCAAAGCCTGCTGCTGGGGAGTAAGGGGTGCATTGGTTCGGAAAGCATTCAGGCCTTCAGATCGTTTGTTCGACCTGGCCGATGCCGAGGGAATCAGATCTCCGGAGATCCGTTGCATGGTGATGGGCGTTGGCGTGTGCGGCCGGCCCACTGGACCTTGCACGAAGTGCCGTGCTGGCGGAGCGATGTCTCCCTCTGTAGGGCCAGGGCCTACTGGAGCGGTACCTGCCAACTGCGAGGCATTGAAACCTTTTCCCACCACGACCTCGGCTCCTTGTCGGTTGCGCATGGTCGTAACGTAATCGGGGGCACCGATGCGGGCGTGTGGAGGCGCGATGGGCACGGAGGGAAGGGTTTGCGGTTGGGCCAGCGCCGTGGCGGTAAGCACTATCTGCAGAGCGGCGGACAGACCGATGCGCCGTTTAATGCAGGAAAAAGTTGATCCAGCCATAGAGAAAACTTCCGTACATGAGCAAGAGGGGGCCGGGGTATTGGCGCCACCAGGAAGCCGCGGCAGGCTGCGTTCCGCCAGACCGCTCGAATTCCCGGAAAGAGAGCCCAAAGTACAGAAGTATAGCCACCGCCAGGGGGTACTGGATGTTCAACGCCACGTCCTGAGGAGGATAGACCAGCAGCAGGCCGACCGTAGAAAGCAGGATCCCAGCACCACTCCCCTTCAGCCAGCGAGGCTGCTGGGGGAGAAATTCGAACAGGAACCGATGCACGTCGAGAATACCCTCGGCCACCTGGTCCGGGGTGACGGCCGTCATTTCCTTGGTCTTGGTCTTCGTCTTTCCTGCTTTCCACTTGCACATGATTCCATCCTCTTTTCAGCGTTGTTGACTTCCTCCCGTAATTCCGGTGGACCGACAGTTCTTATGTTAGAACGAACCCAAAATTTTTGTCAAGCGATTTTTACATCAAACCGGCCCTGGCCCCGGTTTTGCCGGGTATCGGACAGAAAAAAGGCCAGGGATTTCCTGGCCAAGCGGGGTTCGAACCCCCTAGTATAGGCACCGCTATCCCATGATCCCGCTACTGGCCTGCAGCATGGGCAGGAGGATCTCTCCGTAGAGGATGCCGCCGGCAATGGTCAACAACAGGGCGGATATCAGGGTCATGATAGGAACGAAGGTAGCCACCCTTTGGGCGTACAGTTCCCGATATTGATTTGCTAGGGCCATAAGGGTTTTGGTGATCTGCTCCTTGTCCATGGCCGAGGCAAGAGCGGCCTTGTCGGTCGGATGCAAGGTCTGCATCGCTGCGGCCCAGGGCCGACCCGCCAAGGCCTCCGTGTGCGCCCGGACAAGATCCTGGCGAAGTGCTCCCTTGGGTGCCGTATCCTGGGCCAACTTTAAGGCATCGCTAATGCGCACACCGGATCGGACCAGCATGGCCAGGCCATACAGGGTGACGTAGCTCCCCCGGGACAGTACGATGTCCCGATAGAAGGGAATCTTCAGGATGAGTTTGTCGGAAAAGCTGGGAGCGATCCGTTTGCCTACGGTGCCCAGTAGCAGCAGGGGCAGGGCCAGCAACAGCAATCCAAGGGAGGCATAACCAATCCAATACCCCAGAGTAAACACCCAACCGACGTCCACCGACTTCCCTGCCGAAGCGATCAGGCCGCTTTTGAGCACCTCGGGACCAAAATAAAACGAACTCGACAGAATCGTGGCTACCGCAATGAGGAATCCACTGATGGCCCCCAGGATACCCTTCGAGGCGCTCTTTCGTATCTCGCGGATCTCCTGCTCGAAGGCTACTGCTTCGCTCAAAGCTACGGAGGTATCGCCCGCACGGCTTCCTGCGCGAATCAGGGCCGTTAGCGATTCGGGAAAATCGGGAGCTCCGATTTCCTGCAAGGCCTCGGGCAAGGAGGTCCCGTGCTCAACCGTCTGATACAAGGTGTTGGCCGTTTTGGAGATCGGCCCGCTGAAGGTATCCCGGATCAGGCGTAGGGATTCGGCAAGTCCCACGCGTGACGCCAACATGGCACTCAGTCGAGTCAGGAATATTTGTCGGTCTGCCGGCGATAACGGTGTCTGAAAAAGAGACCGTTTTACCGGCAACACCCGCAGTACTGTACCGGAACGGGCCCCGATGACCTTGGCTTGCTGAGGGCTTTCGGCACTGACGTGGAGTTCCTGAAGCCCCTTGCGGGTCGATACCCGGACCTTATAGTTGGTTTTGGCCATAAATTAGAGTCCGGTCGGTTTGCTGTGCAGTATTTCCGGACCGAAAACACGGATCAGCTCCTTTTCGTCCGTTTTCCCGGCCTGTACCAGACTCCAGGCGTCTTCCCGCATGGTAGGCCACCAGCGTTCCCCATCGAACATCCTCTGGACTTCCTTTTCGTCGGCAAAGTAGGCGCATTCCGATACCGGTGTACGGCCGGCGTAGCCCTTTCCATTGCAATGGAGACAGCCCTTTCCACGGCAATCGGGGCAAAGGGTCCGGACCAGCCGCTGCACCAGAACCGCGCGCAGCAGATAGCGCATTTCGTATTCGTTGAGACCGATGTCTTTCAGGCGGTTGAATGCGCCGTGAATGGTCTCCGTGTGCAGGGTGGCGATGACGAGGTGCCCGGTCTCCGCCGCCCGTATGGCCATTTGTGCGGTCTCGAGATCCCGGATTTCTCCGAGGATGATGATATTGGGATCGGCGCGCATAAACGCCCGCAATGCCCGGTTGAAGTCGAGCCCGATAGCCGGATTGATGTTGATCTGGCGAACGTAGGCCTGTCGATATTCCACCGGATCTTCCGCAGTGTAGATGGCCCTGCCGAGCCGATCCTGTTCGCGTACGGTGGCGTTCAACGTAGAGGTTTTCCCGGATCCCGTGGGCCCACAGATGAGGCAGAGGCCGTCTGGCAAGGACACGCCTCTCCGCCATTCGTCCACCCGGGTGATGCCGAGATCCGAAAGGGATGGCCGGACGTTGTCTGGGTCCAGCAACCGAATGACGACGACTTCGCCGTCCACACCGGGCAGGGTCGCTACGCGCAGGTCCACGTAACGGCCGCTGAATTCCATCTGAAAACCGCCATCCTGCGGTAGCCGTCGTTCAGCGATGTCCATACGGGCGAGGTCCTTGATTCGGGCCGTGAGTGTCAGGTACTCCTCCATCTGACCCTCCTGGTAGTGTTCGAGCACTCCCAGAATTCGGAAAAAAACGGAATACGATTCGGTTTTGGGTACGATATGGATATCGGAAGCGCCGGCGAGTAGCGCACTGCGAATGAAGCGTTCTACCAGGTTGCTTTCGTCGGTCTGCAGTCCCCGTAACCGGACCAGGTAATCATCGATCTTGTCGGTCTGCAGAGGTACGAAGCGGAACTGACGATCCGGGAAATACGGAGCCAGGGCGGTCCGGACCAAAGCTTCCGAGCTCAAGGTTCCCAGGTACAGCGTTTTACGGTCCTCGGCGACCAGCAAGGTTCGGGTGTCTTCCAGCAACTTGACCGGAACCCTCGGGGTGTACAGTTCCTCGCCATAGATCCGGTCCGGGGAGATGGCCAGGATGGCTTCGACCAGCATGGCGCGGGTGATGAAGCCGGAACGAACCAGGATGGCCCCCAATCGCTCCTGAGTGACCGCCTGTTCCGCCAGGGCCACCTCCAAGGCTTCCGGACGAATCCACCCCTTCTGGATAAGATGATCCCCAAGCAGAGGGCGGGAGCTTGGGGTTGCGTCGGTTTGTGCTTCTACTTCAGGGTTGAGCATGGTCTGGATTCCCCAAATCGTTACGTATTCCCAAAATCACGGTGCAGACGCCATCGGTGACCGTCGGTTGCGTCGCCTCCTGAAATTGCTGCTCGCACCAGGCTAGGGAACGGTGCCACAATGCCGTTCCTGCCTTGGCCTGATCCGTCCAGAAGGTCTTACCCAAGGATCCGGCCACACCTTGCCAAGGGGCCGATGCCTGAGGCGGGTCGTTTGGGGAGGCCGTTGGCACCACGGAGGAATGCCCGCCACCATAACCAAAAATCAGCCAAACCAGAGCTCCGGCGAAGATCAGGAATTTCAGCATGGAACGACCGGTATCCAGGAAGTTGTGGAGTATAGCGCCGACAAAGAAAGAAGGCTCCCGGAAAACCGGGAGCCTTGGAATCATCCGAGCATGGCTTTCACCTGTGCCGGAAGGGTATAGGGCCGCAGAAATACCTTGACGAATGCATCCAGCTCAGCGGTATATCCGCCTTGCCCTGCCAGTATGTAGGCAGGAATGACGTTCAATGCCATACTCAAAGGAGCGAGCTCATTCACGGCCTGGATCATCTGCTTGAAATCCGGATCCAGGTCACTTCCACAGAGATCCTTATCGATCCCC
>Ga0315298_1001705_pt1 | contig 39395 bp, 27 predicted proteins | sample WHS_1_MG_FD_203077 | JGI IMG/M metagenome (GOLD analysis project Ga0315298, IMG submission 203077) | Extremophilic microbial mat communities from Washburn Hot Springs, YNP, Wyoming, USA - WHS_1_MG | ecosystem: Environmental > Aquatic > Thermal springs > Hot (42-90C) | place: USA: Wyoming... | reverse complement strand
CCAGGGGGGGTGGGGCCTTCGTGTGCGGCGAATCCACCGCCCTGATGGCTTCTCTGGAAGGCAAGGCCGGCGAGCCGCGGTCGAAGTATATTCACACGGTTGAGTCGGGACTGTGGGAAAAACCTACTAACCTAAATAACGTAGAGACCTGGGCTTGTGTACCGCCGATAATACTCCACGGAGCAGAATGGTTCGCGTCCATCGGCACCGAGGAAAGTAAAGGGACCAAGGTATTCTCAGTGGTAGGCAAGGTGGAAAACACTGGGTTGGTTGAAGTGCCGATGGGCGTCACCTTGCGGGAAATCATTTTCGACATCTGCGGAGGGATCAAGGGCGGCAAAAAGTTCAAGGCCGTGCAGACTGGAGGACCGTCTGGAGGATGCTTGCCGGAGTCCATGCTCGATCTACCCGTGGACTTCGAACACCTAGCCGAGGCCGGCTCGATGATGGGTTCCGGCGGCATGATTGTCATGGACGAGGAAACCTGCATGGTGGACGTGGCACGGTACTTTCTCGAGTTTTTGACTGAGGAATCCTGTGGCAAATGCACGCCCTGCCGCGAGGGCCTACGACACATGCTCAGCATCCTCACTCGCATCACCAAGGGCGAAGGCCAGCCGGGCGACATCGAGACGCTGCACGAACTCGCCGATACTCTAGCGGACGCCGCGCTCTGCGGACTGGGTACCACGGCAGCCAATCCAGTGCTGAGCACGCTCAGGTACTTCGAGGATGAGTACCACGCCCACGTCTACGAAAAGCGCTGTCCGGCTGGGTTCTGCCGCGAGTTGATAACGTTTTCCATTGACCCAGAGGCATGCAATGGTTGCCATGCGTGTTTCGCAGCCTGCCCGACCCAAGCTATAACGGGGGAGGCAAAGAAACCACATGAGATAGACCAGGCCAAATGCATCCGGTGCGGGGTCTGCCGGATTACGTGCCGATTCGGTGCAGTTAAGGTCAAGTGAGCCACCTCCATACGGGGCGGCAAGAGGCCACCCCAAAGGAGCGAGCGATGGTACACTTCACAATAAATGGGGTCGAGGTGGAAGCCAGCCGAGAAGAGAACGTGCTGCAGGTAGCGCGGCGATACGGAATTTATATCCCAGCGCTTTGCTACCACGAAGCCGTAACGCCATACGCCTCTTGCAGGTTATGCATCGTCGAGGCGAAGCAAGGCGGTCGGACGCGGGTAGTTACGGCCTGTACATACCCAGCGCGGGATGGGCTGGAAGTACAAACGGACACTGAGCGCATCAAGGCGCGGCGGCGCGTGGTGATGGAGCTTCTTCTTGCCCAGGCGCCGGCGTCGGAAAAGCTCTGGGAATTTGCGGCAACCCTGGGCGTGACCTCGACGCGCTTCCCCAGCGAGGACCCCGACAACAAGTGCATCCTCTGCGGGCTCTGCGAACGTGTCTGCAGGGAGCAAGCTGGAGTGGCCTCCATAAGTTTTGCCTACAGAGGGCGACATCGAAAACTCACTACACCCTTCGAGGAGCCACCGGACTTCTGCAAGGGCTGCACGGCGTGCGCTTACGTGTGTCCGACCGGGGCCGTCGAGGTACGTTTAGCACGGAATCTGCTAGAGTTGCAGCCCTGGAAGGCGAAAGTGGAGATGGCGGTGTGTACGGAGTGTGGCACCCCCTACGCACCTACAGCAGAACTGAAAGAGGTCGCCGAGAAGGTGAAGCTGGAGTTGCCGGCGTTGAACCTGTGCCCTGCGTGCCGGCGCAAAATTCACGCGAAAACGGTAGTTATGGGCAAGAGCTAAGGTTGGCGTCGTAGGACGCATTGGCGACGGCTAAGCTTACGCAAGAGGTGGTAAGGCATGTCCAAGATAGTGGCAGCGGCAGCCATTCGTGGATCCCACGAGGTTGTCCGGCTGGTCGAGCAAGAGTATGAGGCGGCCCTGAGCAAGTACGGGCCGGAGGGCAAAATCGGATTTCCTGGCACGGCCTTCTACTTGCCGATGGCCTATGCCTTGCTCGGCGTGGAGGTCGAGACGCTGGCGCAGATGGAGCCGGTTCTGGAGGAGGCCCGAAGCCTCTTGTCGGAGGAGCCATCGGAGCGCGCCTGGCTGCCATACCTCAGCAGCGCCCTGGATGCGGGGATAGCAACGCTTTTGGGGCAGGAAATGCTGATGGCACTGCGCTACCTGGACGGTCGGGAGCCACAGCCGGGCTGGCACGGGTTCATCTCGGACACGATTCTGCGCTCCCTCGGCATACAGTTAGTGGACGGGCGGCTTCCGGGCTTCGCGGCGGTCATTGGCGCAGCGCCAGACAACAACACAGCAGTATATATCATTCGTGAGCTACAGAAGCGCAACATCCTGACCTTTCTTATCGGGAACCATAAGGGCCGGACGATGCGCGACCAGCTTTTGGAGGAAAACGTCATCCCAGAAGACCCAGTGGCCGGATGGGACATCTATATCGTTCCGCTGGGGCCTGAGACCCACCATGTAATCTATGCACTGAACTGGGCCATCCGCGGCGCGCTGACCTTCGGTGGCGTCCAGAAAGGCGACTGGGAGCGTGCGCTCAAGTACTGCAAGGACCGCATCTTCGCTTTCGGCCTTGGGCTGGGCGACATTGACGACCTCAAGTATGCCTCCGGTGCTGGAGCAATCAACATGGGCTTCCCCGTCATTTGTGACACTCCCGTCCCAGAGATTAGGCCAACGGGCGTATGCACTTACGAAGAGCTGGTGCACGAACTCGATTACCAGAAGCTGGTGCCGACGTGCGTGGAAGTGCGGGGAGTGAAGGTGACAGTCCGGGAGATTGACATACCAGTGCCGGTGGCGGCGGCCTTCGAAGGCGAAACCGTGCGCAAGGCCGACATGCACTGCCAGTTCGGCGGAAAATACTCCACGTGCTTCGAATACCTCAGGATGTGCGACATGGACGAGGTGGAGGACGGCAAGATTGCGGTGAGCGGGGAGGACTTTCACGAAATCGAGGAGGGCGGCGCTCGCCCCTTGTGCATCCTCGTGGAAGTCGCCGGGCGCAAGATGCATAAGGATTTCGAACCCATCCTGGAGCGGCAAATTCACACCATCCTCAACCACGCTCTAGGTGTATTTCATATGGGACAGCGGGACATGCCCTGGATACGCATCAGCAAGGACGCCGTCAAGGCCGGCCTGCGGCTGAAGCACCTTGGCTCGCTGCTCATCGCCGAGTTGCACCACCGCTTCGGGGCCATCGTGGACAAGGTACAGGTAATGCTCAGCACCGACGAGAGCCAGTTCCCGCCCATATTGGAGGAAGCGAGACGCGCCTATGCCGCCCGTGACGAACGCATTGCCGGCATGACGGACGAATCGGTAGACATCTTCTACTCGTGCACTTTGTGCCAGTCGTACGCACCGAACCACGTGTGCATCATCAGCCCCGAGCGTCTAGGCTTGTGTGGCGCTTACAACTGGCTGGATGGGCGGGCTTCCTACGAGCTGAACCCCGCCGGCCCTAACCAGCCGGTGCCCAAGGGCCGGGTCATAGACCCTGTCAAGGGGCAGTGGGAAGGCGTCAACGAATTCGTATACCAGGCCTCCAACAAGACCATCGAACGGTTCAACGCTTATTCGTTGATGGAGGATCCGATGACCTCCTGCGGGTGCTTCGAGTGCATCGTGGCAATCGTGCCCGAGGCCAATGGGGTGCTGGTCGTCAACAGGGAGTACATGGGCATGACGCCCTTGGGGATGACCTTTACGACCCTGGCTGGAACGGTAGGCGGAGGAGCACAGACGCCAGGATTCCTGGGCGTAGGGCGCCTTTACATAACTTCGCGCAAATTCATCTCGGCCGAGGGAGGGCTGCCGCGCGTTGTGTGGATGCCCAAGGAACTCAAAGACGACCTTATGGAGCGGCTGCGCAAGCGCGCGGAGGAAATCGGCATGCCCGACCTGCCAGACAAAATCGCTGATGAGACGGTGGCTGAAACGACCGAAGACCTCCTCGAACATCTTACCAAGGTGGACCATCCTGCACTGTCCATGGAGTCGCTTCTGTGACATGGATGGCGTGAAGTCCACGGGGCCGTGAAACGACGGCAGGAGGACCAGCTCAGACGAAACTTCATGTGCCTACGCAGCGGCACGCGCGGCGACGGCCGTGTAGCTTGTAGTACAAGGAGGCTGCCAGGGTGGCTCTGACTGCAATTGAGATCTACAAGCTCTTGCCCCAAACAAACTGTCGCGAGTGCGGCTTTCCAACCTGCCTCGCCTTTGCCATGCAGCTAGCGCAGAAGAAAACCTCGCTGGACAAGTGCCCATCAGTGAGCGAGGAAGCGAAGGCGGCCCTGGAGGGGTCCGCGGCACCGCCCATCAACTTGGTCACCATAGGCGTCGGCGACAAGGCTCTTCAAGTCGGCAATGAAACCGTTCTGTTTCGCCACGAGGAGACTTTCCACCATCCCTGCGGCCTGGCGGTGATAGTGCCCAGCGACCTGGATGACGCCACTCTCAGCGCACGAGCGGCCCATCTGTCTGGACTACAGTTCGACAGGGTCGGAATGAGCGTGGGAGTTGACCTTATTGCCCTGCAACACGTGCCGGGCAGTGATTTCGCGGCCGCTGCCACCGCCGTGGCGCAGGCCGGGAGCCTACCTCTCATCCTCATGAGTGACGACCCAGCGGCAATGGAAGCGGCTGCCGTAGCCGTGGCCGACAAGCGCCCGCTGCTCTACGCCGCCACCAACGCCAATTTCGACAGCATGGTGCAGATTGCAAAGCAACACGGCCTGCCGTTGGCGCTGCGCAGCGAAGGAATCGACGACATTGCCGACCTAGCCGCCAAGGCTATGGCAGCGGGCGTCACCGAAATCGTTCTCGATACGGCACCGAAGAACCCCAAGGAAATGCTCCTTCACCAGACAGCCATCCGGCGAGCTGCCCTGCTAAAGAAAAACCGCCAGGTCGGCCATCCGACAATTGTTTTCCCAATGGGAGACACCCCGCTGACCAAGGTGCTGAATGCTTCGGTCGCTATCGCCAAATACGCAGGCATCGTGGTGATAGACTTTGACGATCCGGCCTTGCTGTTGCCCCTGGTCACAGCGCGCCTAAACATCTACACCGACCCGGAGAAGCCCATACAGGTGCAGCCTGGCGTCTACGCCGTAGGCGCGGCGACGGAGGAATCCCCGGTGTTGGTGACGACCAACTTTTCCCTCACCTACTTCACCGTCGAAGGAGACGTTTCAGCAAGCAAAATACCTGCCTGGATAGTGGTCGTTGACACAAAGGGAACATCGGTATTGACAGCCTGGGCCGCGGAGGATTTCACGGCTGAGACCATCACCAAGACCGTCAATGAGTACGACGTTGGCAGCAAGGTGAAGCACCGGACGCTCATCATCCCTGGCGGGGTGGCAGTGCTGTCAGGCAAACTGGAAGACCTCTCGGGATGGAAGGTGTTGGTTGGGCCCCGAGAGAGCGCGGGCATACCCGCTTTCTTGAAAACGCTGCCGAAGCTCGCGTAATCCCATCACGGCCGAAGCCGGAGGCGCGGACGGGGTTGGTCCGTTGTCATGAGTCTCTACAGGGTGACTTTCGAGCCTGGCCATCGCGTGGTCAACGTCGAGGAGGGCACGACGTTGGCGCAGGCGGCAGCAGCCGCAGGCGTGCGCATAGCAATGTCTTGCGGCGGGCAGGGCGTGTGCGGCAGGTGCGCAGTGCTGCTGCGCTCCGGACCGGCGGATGGCAAGGGGCCATGGGACGCTCATGAAGGCAACGAGCAAAGATGGGTACTGGCATGCCAAACCGCGGTGAAGGCGGACATCGTCGTAGACGTGGCTCGCGCGGAATGTATTGCCGCCCATCTGGAAGAAGCTGTAAGCGACGCCCATGTGCGGATGCTCGAAGAAGTGCCTTTAGGGGACGGGCGGCCCCTGGTGCGCACCATGACGGTGCATATGTCCCCCCCATCGGTTCATGACAACGTATCCGACTTCAGCCGGCTGCGGCGCGCCTTGCGCCAGCTCGACCCAAGCCTAAAATCGCTCACGATAGACCTCAAGGCGCTCCAGACCCTCCCCGGAGTGCTCCGTCGCAGCGACTGGCAAGTGAACGCAACGGTCGCAGACCTTGGCGACACGGCGCGCGTCATCGGGGTGGCTCCGGCACGAGTGGAAGCGGCGGCCGAGCCAGCACGGCCCGGCGCAGGCCCCAGACGACACGCGCCCAGCCCCGTGCACGGCGTCGCCATAGACGTGGGCACATCAACAGTAGCCGTGCAGATAGTGGACATGACTCACGCAATATCCCTGGGCGTGGCGGTGGAACACAACGCCCAGGCGCGCTACGGCGAAGACGTCATCAGCCGCATCATCTTCTCCGAGGAGCATCCCACGGGGCTAGACGACCTGCGGGCGGCTGTGCTTGAGACCATCAATGACTTGTTGGAACAGGTAGCGCGCTCAGCCGGACTGCGCTCCCGCGACATTGCGGCGGCGTCCATTGCCGGCAACACAACCATGACCAGCTTACTGCTGGGCGTTGAGGCATCAGCCATCCGGCGCGCCCCACACATTCCGCCAGCTAGCGACCTGCCGGTGTTTACGGGCGGTGAGGTTGGGCTGCGAATGGAGCCGCAAGGACCCGTCTATCTCCACCCGGCAGTGAGCGGGTTTGTCGGTGGAGACATCACTGCGGGTGTGCTAGCGACGGGCATGGACCAGACGGAGCAACTGTCACTACTGATAGACGTAGGGACAAACGGGGAGATTGTAGTGGGGACATCGGAGTGGCTGACGTGTTGTTCCTGCTCGGCCGGTCCGGCTTTCGAAGGGGTGGGCATCGAGGCGGGCATGCACGCCACGCGCGGCGCCATCGAGCACATCCACTATGACGCCGCCAGCGACGCGGTCGAATATCGCGTCATAGGCAATGCGCCGCCGGCGGGAATATGCGGAACCGGCTTGCTGGAACTGCTAGCCAACCTTTTTCAAGCCGGCATCATTGACCGCAACGGTCTCTTCAATGAAAGCGCTCCGACCAAGCGGCTGCGGCGCGGGGACTACCAGCTCGAATTCCTACTGGTTCCGCAAGGCGAAAATGGGGCGGAGAGGGACATCGTGCTCACTCAGGCTGACGTGGAGCACCTGATACGCTCCAAGGCCGCCGTGCACGCAGGCATCACTTTTCTGCTTCAGGCAGTGGGCCTGCGCACCGAGCAAGTTGAGAAGTTTTACATCGCAGGCGCCTTCGGCACGCATCTTGACCTCACAGCAGCGGTGGCCATTGGCATGGTGCCGGAAGTCCCCGCGAGTCGGATAGAGTACGCGGGTAACAGTTCGCTCCGAGGAGCCTGTGCAAGCCTCATGTCCCGCACAGCGCGCGATCGTGTACGCCACATCGCCCGCAACATGACGTATATCGAGCTAAGCGGCGAGCCAGCCTTCATGGAAGAGTACGTAGCGTCCATGTTCCTGCCGCATACCGACCTGAGCCGTTTTCCGTCGGCGGCAGGGATGGAGAAAGCCGAGAATCACGGCCCCAATCGGCTGGTGCCGTGAGCAAAAGCAGTGAGCTGGCTTCAAAAGTCAGCACCACGGGCGAAGGAGGATTGCTATGCCGTTCGAGATGCCGAAAGAGAAATGGCGGGGAGCAGTGACCCAGGTCAAGATAGGAGCGACGGCAGCCGAGGGAGGTACGCGGTCCCGCACTATCACCGTCGGCGGCGAAGCGACCTTGCCCTTCCTAGACTTCGAAGCAGCCATACCCAACCGGCCGGTGATTGCTTTAGAGGTGCTGGACGTGGCACCAGCAGATTGGCCGGAGCCGTTAATGGAAGCCTACGGGGACGTATTAGGCGACCCTGCTGCTTGGGCACACAAGTGCGTTGAGGAATACGGCGCGGACATGGTGTGCTTGCGGCTCCAGAGCGCCCATCCAGACCATGGGGACAGCTCGCCAGCGCAGTGTGCCGAGACTGTCAGGAAGGTACTTGAGGCGGTGGGCGTACCCCTCATCATTTGGGGCTGTGGCGACCGCGACAAGGACAACAATGTGATGCCGGAAGTCAGCCAGGCGGCGGCCAAGGAGCGGTGTTGCCTTGGCTCCGCCGTCCAGGACAACTACAAAACCATCGCAGCCTGCGCAATGGCGGACGGCCACGTGGTGATAAACGAGGCCCCCCTCGATATAAACATCCAGAAGCAGGTGAACATCCTGGTAACCGAAATGGGGGTCAAGCCCGAGGACATCATCATGTACCAGGTAACGGGCGGGCTGGGATATGGCGTGGAATACGCCTACACGATAATGGAGCGGACGCGGCTGGCGGCCTTGGGTGGGGACAAGATGCTTTCCATGCCGATGCTGGCGATTGTTGGTTCGGAAACGTGGCGTGCGAAGGAGGCGCGGCTGACGGAAGAGGAGGCCCCCCAGTGGGGGCGACGCCACGAGCGGGCCATTCTTTGGGAGGCAGTGACGGCGGAGCTGTTCCTGCACGCTGGCACAGATATCTTGGTTATGTGGCACCCAGAAGCCGCTAAGCTGATTAGAGAATCCATCCTGGTCTACTCGACGCCCATCTCGGAAAGCTAACAAGCGGGAGGTGAGGGACGTGATCGTAATCGGAGAGCGAATCAACGGAATGTTCAAGCGGGTGGGTCAGGCCATCGCATCTCGTGACGAGGCGACCATCATCGAGGTGGCGCAAGCCCAAATCGAAAAGGGCGCGAACATCCTTGACCTGAACGTGGGGCCGGCGGCCGACGACGCCGTCGGAACGATGCAGTGGCTAGCCACCACCGTCCGCAAAATCACCGACCTGCCCCTGTCCATAGATTCGCCCAAACCGGACGCGATCCGTGCAGGACTGGAAATCGCCGGCAACAACAGCCTCATCAACTCAACCACCGGCGAGCAGGAAAAACTGGCTGCTCTGATGCCCTTGGCCGCGGAGTACGGTTGTCCCATCATCGGGCTGACCATTGACGAGAATGGAGTGCCACGGGATGCGCCGGGCCGAACCGAGGTGGCTCTGAAAATCGTGGCTTCAGCAATGGAGCATGGCGTTCCGCCTGAGAACGTATGGATTGACCCCGTCATCCTGCCCATCGCGTACACGCAGAATCACCAGCCAGAAGTGCTCAAGGCCATCGCCGAGTGCAAGCTGCTTTCTGACCCTCCACCCAAGACCGTCCTTGGGCTTAGCAACGTCTCGCAAGGGACGCGATACCGGTCGCTGGTAAATCGCACGTACCTGGTGATGGCCATCGCCTACGGATTAGACGCGGCCATCATGGACCCGCTGGACGACGAACTGATGGACGCGATGATTACAGCCGAGCTGCTCATGAACAAGACGGTCTACTGTGACGACTTTCTGAAGGCCTACCGGACCTAGCCGGCTTCGCACGCGACGGCACGAAGCCTTGTCTATGGCCCAATCGCGCGGGTAAGGGTCCGAGATGGTGAGCCACAAGGATGCTCAGCATCGAGCTGTATCATACGAGTGGCTTGTATGCCCAGCGGGTGGCAGAGTATCTGCGCTCGCGAGGCGGGAAAGTGGATGAGCACGAGCTCCCCGAAAGCCTGCCCCTAGTCATTGACGAGCCGGACGAGTACCTGCCCAAAGAAGCAGGCCACGCAGACGTGGTGATAGCAGTACATATCCACCAGGACCTTCTAGTCGAGCTTCCGGACCTGATGGCCCGAAATGGTGGGAGGGCCTTGCTCGTGCCCATCGAGGACCCGGGGTGGGCACGGCCAGGGCTGGTCCGCCAGGTGGGCGAGCTATGTCGGGCCAGGGGGATTGAATGCGAGTTCCCGAAGCCTTTCTGCTCCCTGACGCCGCAAACGCCCGTGATAAAACAGTTCTCCGAGGAGTACGGGGTCGGCAAGCCCAAGCTTGCTATGACGGTGAAGGATGGCGTAGTGATACAGGTGGAGTGCCTGAGGGGAGCGCCGTGCGGGCTGACGGCGTGGGTGGCCGGCAGGCTAGTTGGTACCAGAGTAGCCGACGAAACGCTCGCGAGCGTGCATTCCCTACAGGCCACCTACCCCTGCCTAGCCAGCATGAACATGGACCCTGCTTTCGGTGACACAATCATGCACCTGTCCGTGGGCATACTGTACGAGGCCGTGCAGGAGGCTGCAAAGCACGCCAGAGAGGCCGACTAGCGAACCCGGGGGTTGCACTGCAAGGCTGGAAGAAGACGAAGGCAGCACGGAAGAGGTGACACTGATGAAGTTAGCTGTGGCTGGCAAGGGAGGAATGGGCAAGACAACGATTTGTGCGGGCCTTGCTCTAGCCCTGGCCGAGCAGGGGGAAAGAGTGATGGCGGTGGATGCCGACCCCAACAACTGTCTGGGATTCGCTCTGGGCATCCCCGCGGAGAAGCTTGAAGGCATCAAGCCCATTTCCGAAATGAAGGAACTTCTGGAGGAGCGCGCAGGCTCCAGGGGCGGCGGCATGTACAACTTGGCGCCGGAGGTGGCCGACCTTATTGACCAGTTCAAGGTAAGCTGGGGAGGACTGGATTTGCTGGTCATGGGCACGATTGACCGCGGCGGCGGCGGGTGCGCCTGTCCGCTGAACAGTGCGCTCAAGCAGCTTCTAAGGGAGCTGGTTGCGCTGCCGGTATCGTTGCTAGTGGACATGGAGGCTGGGCTGGAGCATCTCGGCCGAGGCACAGCAGCAGCAGTGAATGCCTTCCTGGTCGTCGTGGACGCCACTCCAGCCGCCCTGCGAACGGCGCGGCGCACCGCCAAGTTAGCAGCCGAACTAGGCGTGCAGAATGTTTGGGCCGTGGGGAACCGCGTCACCACGCAGGAGCAGCGGCAGGCTATACAGCGCGGCCTCGACGGCATCCCCGTCATTGGCTTCGTGCGGGAGCACCCAGGGCTGTCTCAGGAAGGTGTTTTTGCCGGTGAAGCCGGCAAAGGCCTCAGAGAAGACATCTACGCCATCCTCGACGTGCTGCGCGCGAGAGCCTGACACCTATCGAGCCGGTGAGCGCAAGCGGAGGCACGACCATGGGAAAGACCATAGTGGTGACCGGCAAGGGGGGCAGCGGCAAAACCGTCATCTCGGCGCTAATCATCAAGGCCCTGGCCGAGTCTGTACCAGGCACCATCCTGGCGGTGGACGCTGACCCCAACTGTAACCTCGATCGCGCCCTGGGCGTCGCAGTGGAGCAAACCGTGGGCAGCATCCGAGAGGACATGTTAGACGAGATTACCTCTTTGCCAGGTGGGATGACCAAGGCCGAGTATCTTGCCTACAGGACGCGCGAGTCGCTGGTGGAAACTGACCAGTTTGACCTTATCGCGATGGGAAGACCCGAGGGGCCGGGATGCTACTGCTACGCCAACAGCATACTGCGGCAAGTTGTGGACAAGCTCGCCGGAGAGTATGACTACGTGGTGGTGGATTGCGAAGCGGGATTGGAGCATTTGAGCCGACGGACAGCAGGGCGGGCGGATTACCTAATCGTGGTGGTTGACCCGAGCGTTCGGTCGGCCGAGACAGCGCGGCGAGTGGTGGAGCTGACAGCCTCTCTCGGCACGCCGATTGGGCAGACGCTGGTAGTGGCAAACCGGTGCCGCAATGGCCTGCCGCCAGCCGTACAGAAGGCCTTGGAGCAGGCCGGGCTGCAAATCGCTGCCGAAATCCCGGAGGATGAGAACGTGCGGGCCCTTGACGACGCCGGTGAGCCCTTGCTCAGAATAGCTGAGGACAGCCCAGCGTATCAAGCCGTGCGCGAGATTGTGCGCAACAGTGGTATAGCCCAGGCGGGGTGAGGCGCGTGGTTCCGTCCATCTTCATTGCAGGGGCAGGCCAGCACGCCGGCAAGACCTTCGTGGCCCTCGGCCTGGTGGCGGCCCTCCGCGAACGCGGCCTGACGGCCAGGTACATGAAGCCGGTGGGCCAGCGGACGGTGCACATCGGCGACGCCCTTGTTGACGAAGACGTTGCCCTCATCTACCACGTTTACGGCATGCCCGGCTCCGTGACCGCAGCCAACCCCATCACCGTCCCGCGCGGTTTCACCCGCCGCTTCCTGCTCGGTGGCGGGAGCACGGAAGAACTGAAGGAGAAAATCTTGGCGGGCTATGAGGAAATCAGCGAGGGGGCGGAGATAGTAGTCGTGGAAGGCACGGGCCACGCGGGCGTAGGATCAGTTCTTGGACTGTCCAACGCGACCGTGGCGGCGCTGCTGCAGGCCAAGGCCATCATTGTCATCGGCGGGGGTATCGGTCAACCCATTGACGAGTTCGCGGTGAATGAGGCTTTGTTCGAGAAGGAGAAGGTGCCCATCCTGGGCGTGATAAGCAACAAGGTCGAGCCGGCCAAGCTGGAAGAATGTCGCACAACCATGTCGGTGTGGTTTGACAGCGTAGGGGTGCCGGTACTCGGCTTCGTGCCCGTGCTTCCTGTGCTCACCGAAATCACCTTGCGCCAAATCGTGCAGGAAATTGACGCCTACGTCCTCAGCGGAGAGGAATTCCTGGACCGGCGGCTGCGCAAGTTCATCATTGGGGCGGCGTCAGTGCATCGCCTTCTTGACGATTTCACTGAGGAGACCCTTGTCATTACGCCGGGCGACCGCGACGACATCATCCTAGCATGTATCTCAGCCGAGCTGAGCATGGAAGCGAGCGAAACGCCTCACGTCTCCGCCATCTGCCTCACCGGCGGCAGCCGTCCGCCCTCCAACGTAATGAAGATTATCGAGCGCAGCCGCGTGCCCGTCATTGCCTCCGACGAAGGCACTTATGCCCTGGCTACCCGGATTGCCAATCTGGTCGCCAAAATCCTGCCCAAAGACCATGAGAAAATCCGCACCGCTCAACGGGCCATCTCCGAGCTAGTGGACGTGGACAGAATTATCGCCAGCACTCTCGGCCGGTAAGGTTCCGCCAGGGCTAGCTGGCAGTGCTCGGACGCGCAGTGACTCTTCTCGCGGCGGTCTGCTGCCGGCAGCCGGCCCTCCCCCTCCTCCAAACCACTGCTCCATCGCCGGCGCGCACCATGCTCTGCGTGCCTGCCATTGTCCCGAGCCGTCAATCCGGGCACGGACGAAAAGGTGCAGGCGAGGACACGAGAGAAAAGAACTCTGCGATGGCACAGGACTCTCAACTCTACATCGTGCTGGGTCTTGGCAACCCTGGCGAGGAATATGCCGCCACGAAGCACAACGTGGGCTGGATGGTGATTGACGAGCTGGCGCGGCGGCACCATATCCCACTCCGGCGAGAGCGGCTAAAGGCTAACTACGGGCGCGGAAGCATTGCCGGGCAGCAGGTGGTACTGGCCAAGCCTCTCACTTTCGTCAATCTCAGCGGCGATGCCGCCCTGCGCCTGGCCATATTCTTTCGGGTCAAAGTGCGGAACTTCCTGGTCGTCCTCGATGACATGAACCTGCCGCCAGGGGTCATCCGACTGCGCTCCAGCGGGTCGGACGGCGGGCATAAGGGGCTGCGGTCCATCATAGAGACCTTTGGGACCACCGACATCCCCCGCCTGCGCATCGGGATCGGAGCGCCGGAAGGCATGGACGCGGTGAAATGGGTGCTCAGCCCCTTTGACGAGACTACGCAGCCGGTCATGGAAGCCGCCATCAAGAGAGCTGCCGACTGCGTGGAAACCTATTTAGCTGACGGCCTCGAAGCGGCCATGCAACGACACAACGGGTGAGGGCAATGGTGCGACGCGCAAGGCGAGAACTAACGCCGGAAGAGCGCAGACGACGGTGGCTCCGAGGGGGACTGTACGGCTGCGGGGGATGTCTGGCAGCGGCGCTGGTAACTGCGGTGGTGGTAGTATTGCTAATTAAGGCCGCGCCGCCCATGCCTCCAGAGCTTGAGCAAGCGCGGCGGGAGGCGGCTGCACCAAGTCAGCCACCGACGGCGACCGGCTCCGCAGCGGCCGCACCGGCAGCGCCAACTGCCCCTTCCGCAGCAGCCGCCGCGCCCCCTCCCGCCCAGCCAGCATCTGTTAGAGAGCAACTACAAGCTCTCGAGCACGCGCAGCGTCAAGGCTATAAGGGATCCTTTCGTATCGTCGTCTCGGAAGCGGACCTGAACCGCGAGATAGCTAACTCCGCTAGGGACATGCTGAAAGATGCCGTTGTGGCCATCCTTGACGGAGAGATACTGCTCGCAGGTACGGCGACGGCGGGTCCCACCCCGGCCAAGGTGCTGGTGCGCGCGCACCCGAGCATGCACGGGAATCAGCCGCGCGTGGTGATAACCCAGGCTTACCTGGGCCGAATGCCTGCTCCAGGCGGACTAGTGAAGCAAGTCCAGGCGGAGCTGGACAAAGCCGTACAGAAGGCCCTGGCTGAGGCACGGGGTGTAACGGTGACAAACCTTGCCGCCCAGCGCGGAATTATCGTAATTCAAGGCTACCTGACGGAGTAAGGATAGTGAGCCAGGCAAGCAACCAGCCACAACACTATTTCGTCCGTGAGCCTGCAGTCCCGTCCCAGCCGCGCACCGTAAAGGATAGAGTGCGGGGGATTTCGCTAGTGCTGACAACGGACCGCGGTGTCTTCTCCCATGGCCGAATAGACGCCGGCACACGTCTTCTAGCAGAGAACATGCAACTGCCGGCAGGCGCCCGCGTGCTAGATCTGGGTTGCGGGTACGGCGTCCTAGGGATTGTCGCGGCGAAGATGTGCCCTGACTGCAAGGTCACCATGGTAGATGTGAACGCACGGGCGTGCGCACTCGCGCGGGAAAACGTAGCGAGGAACAACGCCGGGCCGGTGGAGATTATCTGCGGAGACGCACGGGAAGTGTTGAAGGGCCGGCAGTTTGACGTGATTGTGACAAACCCCCCGTGCCGGTCCGGACGGGAAGTGGTGTTGAGCTTGTTCGAGTGGGCAGCAAGCGCCTTGTCCGCCGATGGCTCTCTGTGGGCCGTCATCCAAACAAACAAGGGCGCGCGAAGGTATGCGCGAGACCTGCAACAGTGGTTTGGAGAAGTGGAGACAGTGAGAGTGTGGGGCGGGTACCGCGTAATCCAAGCCAAAAGGGCGCACCACGTTCTCGAAGAAGAAACGTTGGGGACAACGGCCAGCGGAGACGAAGGAGGTAGCAAGCCATGATGACCGGACGTGAAAGAGTGCTCAAGGCGTTGCACTTCGAGGAACCAGATCGCGTGCCGATGCACGACAGCCCTTGGGGGACTGCCATACAGCGGTGGCAGCGTGAAGGGATGCCCACTGACGTTGGGGTTCAGGAATTCTTCGGCTACGAGTTCGCGGGCGTTGGTGCCGACGACAGCTTCCGGTTCCCCTACGAGCTAATCGAGGAAACCGAAGAATACCGCATCGAGCGCAATGCCAACGGGGCCGTAGTGCGCAACTGGAAAACACGCACTTCCACGCCCGAGATGCTGGACTTTGTCATCAAGACGCCTGAGGATTGGGAGGAGCACAAGGGCCGCCTAGCCTTCACACCAGACCGTGTGGATATAGAAAGCATCCGCAAGGCGCAAAATGCGGCCCGTGAGAAGGGCTACTTCTTTTACTTCTCCGGCGCGTGTGGGTATGACAAGACGCAAGGCTTCGTCGGCAGCGAGCGGCTGCTAATCGCCATGGCCGACGACCCAGACTGGTGCAAGGACATGTTCATGACCGCCGCGCAGATGCTCGTCAACGACATTAAATATTGCCTGGACCAAGGCATCGAATTCGACGGCGTGTGGGCCTTCAACGACATGGGCTACCGCAACGCATCCCTCTTTTCACCGGAAATGTACCGACGTCTTCAAAAGCCCGCGGATGAGCTGCTGTTCGGGTTCTGCCATGAGGCAGGTCTCAAGGTGCTGCTGCACTCCTGCGGCAACGTGCGCGCCTTGGTGCCAGACCTTGTGGACGCCGGTTTAGATTGTCTTCAGCCTCTGGAAGTCAAGTCTGGCATGGACCTGATAGAACTTAAGCACACTTTTGGCGACCGGCTGGCCCTCATGGGCGGCATTGACGTGCGCGCGATGGCTGCTGAAGACCCCGCCATTATCGAAGAGGAAATCGCTACCAAGCTGCCCATCGCCATGGAGGGTGGGGGCTATATTTACCACTCCGACCACTCCGTGCCCGATAACGTGAGCTTCGACCGCTACTGCTACGTGCTCGACCTGGTCCGAGAGTACGGAACCTATCGAAAGTAGGATAGAGAAGGCCGCGGGCCGCTGGCGCTAGGCCGGAGAGGGTTCCTCTTCCTCCTCAGAGGTGGCAATGAGGCTGGGTTCCCAGACGACGGTGATTGTGTGGCTGAGGCAGCGGCCGCTGGGGCAGACCCCACGCGCGAAGCGCGAGGCCGCAGGACGACGAAGGGCACCGGCCAGGCGCTCGAAGCCCATCGCCTCCATCAGCCATAGGCTCACCAAGTCCTTGCCGCTACTCACCCAGCCGCACTTCGGACAAATGGCATGCATGCTGTCGCGCACCATGTGAGCAGCCTGCTCGCTGGTCATGCCAGCGGCCTTGAGCACGTCCAAGATGGCGCTACAAAGCTCGTCGAATTCCCGAATGAGGATTGTAGCGCGAGCGCTTTGGGAGGCAGCGACTGCCTCTACGAGCCTCTCTCTGGCGGCCGCGCTGTCTTTCTCGTCCAAGCCCTCAATCTTGCCCCGGACCCATGCCAGGAGCCTGCTAAAAATCATAGTCGTCGCTCCGAGGCCGAGACGTGGCCCGCAAGCCAACCGCGGGCGCCGTCGAGCTAAGAGAATTCTACCAGGCAGGTGGAACTGGTGCCATAGAGCGATCAAGCAAAGCGGGTACAGTAAAGGGTCACCGAAGCCCAGGCGATGAGCACGGGCAAGACAACATGCCGCTCCCCCTAGCTCGGCCTGAGAAGGCCCTTGGATGCCGGTGAAGAAGATACGCAGCAAGCCAAAGGGCCAGCGAAGTGGTTGCACCCGCGACCCTAGGGCACAGAACTGGAACAACAGGGCCAGGCAGGGGCGCCGGTTTGCCCAACCGCGGGAGTGAAGCAGACCAGCGGACGAATGCATTCGCGGCCTCGGCCGCAAAACGCAGACTTTCAGAGGTGACAAAATGACCGCACGAGAGCGCTACGTAGCCTGCCTCACCTTCGGAGAATTTGACCGCCCGTTCCTGCTGGAGTGGGGGCCGTGGCAGGCAACCCTTAATCGTTGGAAGGAAGAAGGAATGGAAGGAGACTGGCCAGCGGAGTACACCGAGTGCGACCCAAGAATGGGGGTGCCCGTGAATTTCGGACCGTTGCCGCCTCATGAACGGGTCATCGTTGCAGAGGATGAAGAGACGGTCACATACGTGGACGAGCGGGGTATCACGCGTCGGGAGAAGAAGATAGGACCGGAGACGTCCATGCCTGACTTTGTTGACTATCCGCTGAAGAGCCGGCGGGACTGGGAGGACAATATCGCCTGGCGCTACAATCCCGACACGCCTGGGCGCTTCCCAGACAACTGGAATGAGTTTGTCGAGGGCGCAAAGGGACGCGACGCGCCACTTATCGTGAACGGCTACCCCCACTTGGGCATGTTCGGACCGCTGCGCGACCTCATGGGCATCGAAACCATTGCGCCAATGCTATACGATGACCCTAAGCTCATTCGCGACATAGCCCGCCACTGGGGCGATTTCCACTACCGCATCCTGGAGCGCATCTGCAACGATATCGTGCCGGATGAGGTGAGCTACTGGGAAGACATGGCTTTCCACACGGCGCCACTCATTTCGCCGCAGATGTTTCTTGAGTTCTTTGGGCCGGAATACAAGCGCATCAACAAAATGCTGAAGGAGGCAGGCGTGCCGATAATAGGCGTAGACAGCGACGGCAACGTGCACCAGCTCCTGGACGCCTTTTGGGAGTGCGGGATCCACTATGTCTGGCCAATGGAAGTCGCAGCCCACATGGACGTGCGCCAAGTCCGCCAGCAGTATGGCAAGCGGCTGGTGTTCCAGGGCAACATTGATAAGCGCGCCTTGGCCGCTGGGCCGCAAGCCATTGACCGGGAGCTGGAGGCTAAGTGCCCGTTGGCCTGGGAGGGCGGCTATATACCGAGCGTGGACCACTCCCTCCCGCCAGACATCTCCTACCACGACTTTCAGTACTACATGCGTCGCAAAAAAGAGCTTCTGACAACAAGACCGACTTAGCCGGATGTGCTGCGGGCGGTTGCCCCCCATATCTTGAAAAAGTGCACCGCCGGGAACTAGCCGTGATGTAGGCCCGGTGTGGCTTTACGGGTACACTTGGACTAACACGCCAGCCCGGCAGCCGAAAGGTATGCCTCTGGAGCAGAGGCATGAGGCACGCGGACAACAGTCTGCGTAAGTCGGTGCAGCAGCGCCGTCGAGAGGGGCTGACGCAGGCGGTGGCCCTGGCGTGGTGTCTGACGCTGCTGGCGGCGCTCCCTCGGACGGGCCGATGGGCGGTTTTTCAAGCACCCCAGAACTGGGCCTACGACCAAGCCCTGCAGCGGCGCAAGCCGGCCGACGTTTCCCAGGTAATCATCGTGGGCATAGACGAACGCAGCATGATGCCCATGCACCTGGGCCGCTTCCCTTGGCCGCGGCGCATCTATGCAACCTTGCTGGCCCGTCTTAGCCGCGCACGAGCCGTCGGCTTCGACGTACTCTTCGCTGAGCCGGACCTGACCGACCCTGCCTCAGATGCCCTCTTCGCAGAAGCACTCAAACGCCACGGGCGGGCAGTGCTCGCGATGCACGTCGCGCGGCAGGTTGAGGTCAGCGGGGACACAAGGCGGTTGCCAGCCACGCCGGGCGTAGAGTTGCCGTTCGTACCATGGCTGGTCCGGACAGTCCAGTTGACTCCGCCGACCAGCCAACTCGCTCGGGCAGCGGCAGGCGTGGGGTTCGTGGACATCCAACCAGACGCAGACGGCATTGTACGGCGCTTCCCCCTGGTCCTAGCGGACGAAGCCGGGCGAACCTACCCGCATTTTGCCGCAGAGGTGGCTCGAGTAGCCGCCGGGGTCGCCCGCAACGATTTTCTTCATGCCCTCCGGAAACGCCCCGTTGTTGTGCTGGGGCGGCCAGCGCCTTTGGACGGCGCCGGCTGCCTGCTCATCAACTACCCAGGCCCCTCGGGAACGATCGAACAAGTGTCGTTGTGTGACGTGATAGAAGGACGAGCCGGACCAGAAATCTTCAGCGACAGGATTGTGCTGGTGGGAGCGACGGCGCCAGGGCTTTACGATGTGCGCCCAGCCCCCTATTCGGCGCGGGCGCACTTTTATCTGGGCGTCGAGACCAACGCGGCAATCTGCCGAATGCTCCTGCAAGGATCTTATCTCAGGGATGCATCGCGGTCGGTGAGTTGGCTAGTCGTTGGCGGACTGCTGGCCACGGCTGCTGTCCTGCTGGTATGGTTGCCAGCACAGAGCCTGGTAGGCATTCCGGCAGGGCTGGCCATCCTGGCGCTGGAGACAGCAGGCTTCTTCGCAGCCCTCCACGGAGCTGGCTGGGTACTTCCCTGGGGGCCAGCTGCACTGACCACCGCTTTGGCCTGGGCGTGGAGCGCCTACCGCAGGCTGGGCGTTGAGCGCTCCGTAATCCGCGACGAATTTTCGGCCTACGTCTCGCCGGAAGTCCTTGCTCAGCTCATGCGCCGCCCGGACGTGCTTGAGCGCGGCGAACGCCGCGAAGTTACGCTGCTGTTCTCCGACATCCGTGGCTCTACCAGCCTGGCAGAGAAAATGCCACCGGAGCAATGGATCGCCCAGCTCAACGAATACCTCACTGCCATGGCGGAGGTCATCTTGGCGGCCGACGGCTATCTGGACAAGTTCATGGGCGACGGAATCATGGCCATCTGGAATGCCTTCGGCGACCAGCCACATCACGCTGATTTAGCGGTTTTTTCGGCCCTGGCCATGCTCGAGCGGTTGGAAAGCCTCAACCGCGAGTGGGCCGCACGCCCCGACCGTGTTCCCCTCCGCATCGGGATTGGTATCCACACCGGCCAAGCCATCGTGGGCAACGTGGGGTCTGCCAAGCGCACACAATTTACGGCCATCGGCGACACGGTGAATGCAGCCTCGCGGGTCGAAGAGGCTACCAAGGAGCTGCAGGTCGCGCTAGTGGTGAGCGAGGCTACGGTGCAGCGGCTCGCGCAGCCAGCAGGCCTAGTGGCACTAGGCGAAGTCTCGCTGCGCGGCCGTGACCAGCCGATAAGGATTTATACTCTATCGTCGGAAAAGGAGGTGAAGGTTCATGTTGGGCAGGCGTAAGCGGAAGCCCAAGACACAAGCGGAACTCATCGCCCAAACACTTGAGGAGATAAAGGAGATTCAAGCGCGGCGGGTGAGGGTTCTGCCGAAATTCTATCGGGGTCTTCTGCCGGAGTGGCTAGACCGCCGGGTACTGTTCGCTGCTCTCGCGATTCTGGTTATCTTCATAGCGGACGGTGTGCGGCGGGAAAACGAGGAATTCTTCGCCAAGCTGACACAAATAAGTGGTCAGGTGCAAATACTGACCGCCGGCAAGATGCAGGCCGCGCCCGCTACCCCGAGGGCTAGGCTCGAGGACGGCGACGCACTGGCGACCGGCCCCGATTCCTATGCGACCCTGGAATTCCCCGATGGCACAGCCATCACCGTGGCGCCCAACAGTATCTTCGAGGTACGCCTGCTGGAGTACAGTCGCGGTGGGCGATGGCGAAGCCGCAGTTTCCGGCTGCTTAGCGGGCAAATCTTCGCCAAGGTGTCTAAGTACTTCGGGGCGCAATCGGACTTGCGAGTCTACACGCCAGCCGCCGTGGCAGCCGTGCGCGGCACCCAATTCCACCTATCCTACGACGACGCAAGCAAGACAGCAGGGCTTTTATGCATTGACGGCCAAGTGACCTATGCAGCTTGGGCGGGCACACCAGTCACCGTCTACCAGGGACAGGAGTCCGTCGCTCAGTATGGGATGCAGCCGTCCAATCCAGCAGCGGCCGAGCCGTCCAAGGTCGTTCCCTTCAGTGCGGCGGCGATGGTACCCGACAGGAGTGCGCCGTGGCTCAAAAGGGTGGAGCTGACGGTGACGGCCTGGCTAGACTTGCCGCTGAGCGTGCTGGGTATAGGGCGATGCAGCTGGGGTGTGGGGGCAGCCGAGTACGCGCGCCGCGCAGCAGCGATGGAAAGCCTGCGCCTGATTCATCAGCATCTAGAGGGAGCCACCGAATATCCTAGCTTCGTAGACCCCTGCACGCTGCGCGAACTGGGCATTCCCGAGCCGCAAGCCAAGCGCTTGCTATCAGTCTTCTCAGGCGCCACTATCGAGCGCTACATGGGCTTTGGGCAAACCTTCGTCCTGTACGCTCGCGCCCGTGACAAGAAGCGGACGCTATACAAGCTCACTCCCTACGGTGTTGAGAAGGGAACCGAAGAGGACGAACGATTCTTGGGATACTAGCGCCGGTAGACGCCGCAGCAACCAGGCGGCGACGAAATACTACAGAAGAGCCTCAATCGTTCTCGCCATCTGGCGCCTGGCGTCCAGATAGGCCTGAGGGTCCTGGGACCAGTTGGCGTAGTCTTTCACCAGGGCGTCGTCAATGGCCAGAAGCCGCTCGGCGCGGGCGAGCAAGTCGGCGGATGCGCGGCCAGCAGCCTTTGCTTGCTCCAGAGCCTGCCGAAGGAGAATGAAGTATTCATAGTCTTCCAGGCCCTCGCGGATGTTTTCCCATCGGATGGTGTCAATGGGGCGACCATCCTCGCCAGGATAAATGAGAGTACCGTCTCCGTTGGCGCCGGGGAAGGTCTGCTGATTGAAAGGGTCTTCCACCATCCACCAGTTGCTAATGGACCAGTAGAGGAAGCACTCGATGCGGTGCTTCCAGGTAAGCCAGAAGGTAGCGCGACAGTCAAGGGCAGGATAGTCAATCCAGAAGTTGGGATAGGGATGCCGACAGGAGAAGGCAACGTACCACCAGATAACCTTGCCCTTGGCGCGCTCTTGTTCAGCGGCCACCGGGTCAAAAGAGTAAATCTCAGGGCACCAAATATCAATGTGACGAAGGGCTTGGGGGAAGCCGCGGGCCGTCATCATATTGCGGAGGCGCGGGGCATTTTGTTTGATTAGCCCGGTGACGAAGTCCACCACGGGGTAGTGCTTGCCCTCAGGCTCGTCCCACATATAGGTATAGGCGTCCTCAAGCCAGCCGCGCTCCGCCAAGTGCTTCTCAGCTTCAGCGGCGATTCGGGCAAGGCCGGCATCGGACGCCAGGCGTTGCGCTTCCTCGATGCTCGCCTCTCGCGGCACGCCTGGAAGGGGCAACCAGATCACATTCACGGCCCACGGGTAGTATTTTTCTACCACGTCGTCAAAGGGCGTCCAGTCAATTTTCCAGTCGCGCTCGGCAGGGGTATCGGCAGCTAAACGTTCGGCAGCGGGCCAGGATTTGTCCGGAGAAGCCGGCTCGACTGACGCACCGACTGAAATTCGCAGGCACCCGTCCGCCGCATTCACCATCAGGTCGCGGCCCACAGCCTTCCACCAAGCCGGATGGGTGAAGTCGTCGAAGGTCTTGGCCTGGCCGTCGCCGCCGCGGAGCAACAGTGAAGAGATCTCAAGCTCGACGGGCCTGCCACCACGCCACTCGAAGCGCAGCCTCGTGAACAGCAACGGTTCTCGCAGGCTGGCCGTGAACTGGCGGCGGTCGGCAACAACTTCGAAAGGCCCATACGTGGCCCTGGCCCCATCGCCAGCATCGCAGACCAGGAAAAGCCGACCGGTGCTCAGTCCTGCTCCCTTGCCGCTTGCCGCAAAGCTGAGCTGCTTCATCCCAGTCCAGTCGAAGCTCGGCTTCTGGATAGAGGGGCCAGCCCACGGAATTCCTGGAAAGCCGAGGCTGACGCGATGTTCGGCGCAATTACGGATGTACTCTTCTACCTTCATCGAAGCCTGCCAGCGCCCGCAGCAGTTCAGTCCGAAGGCCGTCTTGAGGCTCGGGCGCTCCGGCAAAGCGAACTTCCACACGTGAAGCCGCAAGGGCAAAAACCTCTCACCGTCCGGAGAAGTAACAACCACCTCGCCATGATAATCGCCGGGCTTAGCCTCCCGGGGGACGTGCACCGTCAGCCAGATGATGGCATGCCCGTTACCGGGCACAGAGAATTCCTCACGTTCGCGCAAAGGGTCAGGCCATTCGCCGATGTGGCGAACTTCGTAAGAAGGCTTAGTTGTGACGGCGTACTCGACGACCCGCCAGGAGATTTCCGAAGCCGATATGGTGGCACCGTCAGGGCCCCTAAGGTCTGACAGTTGCACCTTCACGTGCTCGAGGGCGCGGTCAGGCGCGAACACAAAAAGCTGGGCCGGCTCGTACTCGCCACGAGCCGCCTCGAGAACAATGGGTTCCTCCACGCGCCCTGGGAAAGGGTCGGTCTTGAGGACTTTTACCGTGCCGTGGGTCCATCCTAGCGCAAAAGGTTTTCCCTGGAGGGCCGCAGCGATGCGAGCCGTACTGACCACCTCGGCGATGGACTGAGCAAGGACCTCGACCTCCCGCTCCATCTCGGCCACCGCCCGGTTAGCCCCTGCCGCCCCGATGCCGACCGGCCCCGTGAGGAAACGCTCTCGCAACTGCGCAAGTCGCGCACGGGCTGCCTCTATCCGACCGCGAGCAGCCAGCGGCAGGTCAAGAGGCTCAACTTCCGCCAGCCGGCGCTCCTGGGCCTCAATTTGGGAAAGAAGCGGAGGGATGTACAGGTACCTGACACGGCCAGCGGACAAGTACTTGCGCCCTATGCGAGCCGAAACAAGCAGCTCGAGGCGAACCGGCCCGCTGCAGGTAATCTCGTATTCCAGGGTAGCAACGCCACGGCCAGCGGGGCCGAGCTCCACTCGCGCGGCTGCAGCCTCCCGACGTTCATAGTCGGGGCCGCAGGATTTCTCCAGGACGACCCGGAAGACTCCCGCTGCTTTCTCAGGATTGCGTATGCTAGCGGTCACGGTTTTCCTGCCGAGCCAGGGTCGGCCCCAATCCACACCAGTAAAAATTACTGGCGGTTTCTGCAGAAGTGGGGGCAAGTCTGGGCGCAACTGCACCAAGGTCTCTATGTTCTGAGGCGATGGAAAATCATCGAAGATGTGTATGCCAGCATACTGGGCCGGGGCACGGTACTGGCGCGAAGAAGGATGGCGGCCAACCTCAGCGCGGAAGGCATCCAGGCGCGGCGGCTCTAAGGACGCGCCAGCTTGACCAAGGAGCTTGCCATCCACCCAGAAACACTGCAGGCCTGGCCGCCACGCCAGGGCAAGGTGCGTCCACCTGTCTCTGGCCAGATACTCGCTGGCGGGCAGGGTGGCCACGTAAGTGGCAGCCGATGGGCCATTCACCTTCGCCACCAGGGTGCCGTGGTCGAGATAGATGCCGATTTCGTCGAAGCCGTCGGGCAAGGCGTTGCCGTCGGTCTGCATGCAGTAGAAAAACATGGCATAGCCGACGTCGGCAGGGTCGAAGGCAGGACGGACCCACAGCGCTATCCCGCCGCGAGCAGCGACCGGGCCCCATAGGTCCTCACCGGCTGGTAGAGCTATGTAGCCTTCGGTGGTGTCTACTGCTCCAGCAATAAGCTTGGCTTTTTCGCAGAGCTCGGCGTTGTTACCGAACCCGCTCCAATCGGCAAGCACGCCGTCAGGTGCGTCCGTCTGGCCGACGGCGTAGGCGCCGATGATTCGCGTCGCGTCAGCCACAGCCGCCGAAGATGACGAGACCATACACGCAAGGACCAGCCCGAGCCACAAAGTACGCGATACCCAAGGCGTGGGTTGCACTCCGCCTCGTACCCGCGCTGCGCCCGTCACAGACCACACCTCCCTGATGAGTGTTGCCCTGCCGGCCCGCCGGACATTTTGGCACGCACCTGTTCACCCAGCGACCACGACCATGCTACACAGCGAGCGCAAAAGAGTATACAAAGCATTGGGCTGCCAGTCCCCGCATGCTTTTCGCCGTTCCCCAGCAGCGGCCTGCACAGCGTGACAACACAGCCCGCCGGCAAAGGGTTTGACGTGGTAACACAGAAGAAATACAGCCACAAAGCCGGAGCCGCGGCGGCGGAGTTACGGCAGGTTCCGGGGCGGTGGTTTTCAGGAGGCAGCAACGGTGGCCGTCGTTGAGCAGCAGAGACCATCTGCTACCCCCGAGGAAGTAACCGAAGTGGAGGGCGTCACCTTCCGCGCCCTGGCCTGGTCGTTGGTGTGGCTGATTATCTCGTGCGTGTGGGTTAAGCACGCCGGTCTGCTGGCTCTGGGCACGCAGGTGGACGAGAGTGTGCCGGTAATCCCGGCGGTTATGGCTGTGCTTTTCCTCACGCTGCTCGCACCTCTTCTGCGCAAACTGCCGCGGTTCATGCACATGAGCCAGCAGCAAGTGATGCTTGTTTACATGTTCTTGTGCATCGCGGTGACCATGCCCTCCGTGGGCGTCATCCGCATGCTCTTCCCCGAAATCACCGTGCTGTTCTATTTCGCCACCCCCGAAAACGACTTTGCGCGGTTCCAGCAATACATCCCTGACTGGATGGCGCCAAAGGACCCAGAAGTCATTCGCCAGATGTACGAAGGGGCGCCGAATGAGGCTGTGCCAATAGGACCGTGGCTCCTGCCACTGACGGTCTGGACGCTTTTCTTTCTGGCGGCTTTCGTGGCCATGCTGTGCACCATCACCTTGTTTCGACGGCAGTGGTGCGACAAGGAGCGCCTCACCTTCCCCATCGCGCAGATGATGCTGGACATGTCCGACCAAGCTGGCCGGCGGCTGGTAGGCGGGTTTTTCCGCAACCCGCTGATGTGGACGGGTTTCGGCCTGTCGGCCATCTACAATGCCCTGAATATTCTCAACGCCTGGAACCCAGCGGTGCCGTGCATGGGAAAGTTCTACGACCTGGGACGGCTATTCACCGAGCGGCCCTGGTCGGCCATCAACCCCCTTTCCATAGCATGGCGCCCCGAAAACATAGGCCTAGGCTACCTCGTCTCCACCGAGATAACTTTCTCGGTGTGGTTTTTCTTTCTCTTGCTGCGGGTGAGCAACGTCTTCGCAGTCACGGCAGGCTACGAGATTGGCGGCTTTCCCTTCGACCAAGAACAAGCCGCGGGAGCGTACCTAGCCCTCGGGCTGTTCTTCATCTGGGTTGCGCGTGAGCAGCTCAAGGATGCCTTCTCCAAGGCTTTGCGGCGGAACTCTAAGGTAGACGACCAGCACGAGCCTATCCCCTATCGTATAGCGGTGGGAGGTCTCATCGCGGGGTTTGCCGGCATGATGTTTTTCGCGGTGAAGGCGGGCATGTGGGCATGGACGGCAGCGGTGTACTTCGGTCTTTTCCTGTTATTTGCCGTGGTATATTCGCGGGCGCGGGCCGAGGCCGGCGCAGCGATGGTATGGTCCTTCCCCTTCTACCAGCACAAACGCATGATGCTGAACGCCCTAGGGTCGCGCGTCTTTGTGTCGGGCGACAATTACGCAAACTTAACCATCTTCTCCACACTAATGATGCTCTCGCGCGGCTTTTACCAGTCCACGATGGCCTACCAACTGGAGAGCGAGAAGATAGCCTCCGAGACGGGCATAAAACCCAGGCACGTGCCGTGGTGGCTTGTAATAGCAATGCTGCTGGGCATCCTCGGCGCGTATTGGGTGCACTTGACGGCCTACTATGCCCACGGCGCCAACATCCTGGAGGGCGGGACTACCGAGGGAGGCTATCGCACCGTCCTAGCCCGCCAGGAGTTTGAGGAATTAGCAAGCTTTCTGAAGGCTCCAAAGGCCCCAGACGTGCAGCGCACGGCAGCCGCTGGTGTGGGCCTGGCCGTCGTGGCCGCTCTTGTCCTCATCCGAAGCTACGTGCTTCGCTTTCCCCTGCACCCGCTGGGCTACGCCATGGCGGCCTCTTATGGTCACCCCATCTGGGGGCCATTCCTCATCGTGTGGATGGTGAAGTCGGCAGTCTTGCGGTTAGGAGGAATGAGGCTTTATCGGCAGCTGATACCCTTCTTTTTGGGACTGGTGGTGGGCCACTACTTTGTGGCCGGTGGGATTTGGGGCTGGCTGAGCCTTTTCAACGAGATGTACCGGCGCTACGGCGTATGGTTTGGCTAGCACCGCGGCTTGGGGAGACCATACAATATGAACGCCAATCCATTCCTCGGTGTCGTCCTACATGCTATCGGCGGCCTGGCGGCGGCGAGCTTCTACATTCCGTACAAGCGGGTGAGAGGCTGGGCGTGGGAGACGTACTGGTTGGCCGGTGGGGTGTTCAGTTGGCTGATAGCGCCGTGGGTGTTCTTGCTTGTGCTAACCCCTGGAGCCATCGCAGCCGTCCGCGCCGCCCCTGCCAGTGCCGTAGCCTGGGCGTATTTTTTCGGCGTGCTGTGGGGCATCGGCGGGCTGACCTTCGGCCTGAGCATGCGCTACCTCGGCATTGCCCTGGGCTACGCCATCGCCTTGGGCTTTTGTGCAGCCTTCGGGACCTTGATGCCGCCCTTGTTCAAGGGCGAGTTCGGTGAGCTACTACATAAGGCCTCCGGGCAAGTAGTGCTGTTGGGCGTGGCAGTGTGCCTGGCAGGCATAGCCATCAGTGGCGCTGCCGGAATGTCAAAGGAGCGGGAACTGTCAGCGGAAGACAAGACGGCGACCATTGAGGAGTTTAGCTTCCTCAAGGGGCTATTGGTAGCAATTTTCGCCGGGGTCATGAGCGCTTCGATGTCCTATGGCTTCCAGGCGGGCAAGCCCATCGGAGAGCTTGCGGTAGCGCGTGGAGCGCCAGATTTATGGAAAAATCTGCCCGTGCTCGTGGTTGTGCTCGCGGGCGGGCTGACGACGAACCTGCTGTGGTGCGCGGCGCTGGGCATACGCAATCACACCCTCGGCCACCTCATCGGCCGTGGCAAGACAGTGACCGCCGTCGCCGACGACCCAGCACCCCTCCTGCCCAATTATCTGCTTTGCGCCTTGGCTGGCACGACCTGGTACCTACAGTTTTTCTTTTATGGTATGGGCACCACCAAAATGGGACGCTACGACTTTTCTAGCTGGACGCTACACATGGCGAGCATCATCATCTTCTCTACGCTGTGGGGCATCGCTTTACGGGAATGGAGGGGAACGAGCCGGCGGACACACATGCTCATCGCAGCAGGGCTGGCGATCCTCATTTCGTCAACCATCGTGGTCGGGTATGGGAACTACTTGGCCGCCCGACGTTGAGGTCCTGCCGGCGCCGAAGGAAGGGACAGATGGCACAGAAAGAGTGGATGACCTCACGCCAGAGGGTGCTTATGGCTCTCAATCACCAGGAGCCGGACAGGGTGCCCATTGACCTGGGTGGCAATCAAACGGGCATCCATAAGTTCGCATACGCGAAGCTGATAGCCCATCTTGGGATTTCCGACGACATCCGCATCATGGACCCCGTGCAACAGCTCGCACAGCCCTGCGAGGCTGTGCTGGAGCGCTTCCGCGTGGACACGCGTTACATCGCGGCCAAGCCGGCCGCCGACTTCAAAAGCGAAATCGTGCAAACTTGGCGAGACGGCCGTCTGTGGCACGACTTCACCGACGAGTTCGGCGTGCGCTGGTCCATGCCGGACGACAATCCGCTGTTCATGGACATCACTCTACACCCTCTGGCTGAAGCAAGCGTCAAGGATTTGGCTGACTACCCCTGGCCCCAGGGCGGCGATCCTGGCCGCTTCGCAGGCCTGCGCGAGCGAGCCTGGCAGCTACGCCAGGAGACACCCTACGCCGTCGTCAGCGGCATCAGCGGCGTCGTGTACGAAACGTGCTGGTACATGCGTGGGCTTGAACAGTGGCTGTGCGACCTGCTGACCAACAGGCCTTTCTGCGAAGCGCTGCTGGACCAAATACTCAAGTTCTGGCTGGACTGGTTCCGGGCTTTCCTGGACGAAGTGGGCGACCTAGTGGACGTAATCATGATAGGAGACGACCTGGCCGGACAAAACGGGCCGCTGTTCAATCCCGCTGTATACCGCAGTCTCGTAAAGCCCAGGCAGAAGCAGTTGGTGCAATACATCCGGTCGCGCACGGCGGCGAAAATCTGGTATCACACGTGCGGTGCATGCGCGGTCTACATTCCCGACCTGCTCGACAACGGCGTAGATGTCCTCAACCCAGTGCAGGTGAGCGCTCAAGGCATGAATCCCTGGGAGCTGAAGGCGTCTTTCGGCGAGCGGCTTGCGTTTTGGGGCGGGGCCATTGATGCTCAGCATGTGCTGCCGAAGGCTTCACCGGATAGAATCCGCGAGGAGGTGCGACGGAACCTGGCGGTTTGGAAGCCCGGTGGGGGGTACGTGTTCAATAATGTACACAATATCCAGGCCGATGTACCGGCGGAGAATATCGTCGCCCTGTACGATGCAGCCTACGAGCATGGCTTCTACTCCTAGGGCGCGTTGACGCAATGCCGCATCCGGCAGCGGTCGAGGAGATGGCAATGAGACGCTTCGGCATAGTGTTTTTGGTTTTGCTGGGGACTGCGGCAGGGGCATTAGGGGCGCGGCCGGACTCGTATGAAACGCTGGCGCGGGCCGTGGACATGAGCCGAGTGCGTAAGGACGTAACGTATCTGGCCGGCCTCGGCAGTCGGGTCTCTGGCTATCCCGGCAACGTCGCCGCAGCCGACTACATACTCGCGCGGTTCAAGGCGCTTGGGCTGGAGACTTATGTGCAGGAGTTTGACATGCCGACGCCGCTGGACCAGGGCTGCACTCTTGAGGTTGGAGGGAAACGTTTCGAGGTTGGCGCCCTGTGGCCGAACCTTGTCCGGACATGCCAAGTGCCGCCGGAAGGCCTCAGCGGCCCGCTGGTGTACGTAGGGCCAGGGAATCTCAGCGATTTCGACGGTAAGACCGTCGAGAACGCCATCGTCCTGATGGACTTCAATACAGGGCAGAACTGGCTGAACGTGCCGCTGCTGGGGGCCGCAGCGGTGGTGTTTCTTCAGCCGCCAATAACCACCCGCGGCGAAGCAGAGACCAAGTTTCTGCAGTGCCCAGTGAACGTGCCGCGCTTCTACGCGAAAGGAGATGCGGTGGCCCAACTGCTGGCTTTGGCGGCCTCCGGGGAGCCGACCGCCACTATCCGCACCAAGGTCTCATGGGTCAATCGCGTCAACCGTAATATCCTCGGCATCCTGCCCGGCTCGGATCCGGAGCTCTCCAGGGAAGCGGTAATCTATTCGGCCTATTACGATTCGATGTCCGTGGTGCCCCGATGGGCACCGGGAGCCGAAAGTGCGTCGGGCATTGCAACACTGCTAGAGCTTGCACGCATATACTCGGTCCACCGCCCAGCCCGCAGCATTGTCTTCCTGGCGACGAGCGGACATTTCGAGGCGCTGGCTGGAGCGCGAGAGTTCGTGCGGCTCTGGGGCCAGGAGCCACGGCGCGAGCGAGAGCGCCACAAGCGCCTGCGCCAGCTCGAGCGCGCCATAGCTGACCTCGAGCAGGATAAGGCCTCCGTAGACCGCGAGCTATCGGCTCTGGCCCGTAAGGAAGCCGAGCTCAACGCCCGCGGCATGCCCCTGCCGGCTCACGAACGTGTCGTGCACATCGGCCAGCTCGAACTGTCGCCCGAGCAGGCGCTGGAGCGCAAAGCTCGGGACGACCGCGATATTGCTCGGCTGCGCTCCTACGTCGAGATATGGAACCGGCTCAACCAGTTCGACCGCATCCACCTCTTCCTAGGATTAGACCTGTCCTCGCACTCGCCGCAACTGGGCATATTCTCCTGCGGATGGTACTTCAAGCAGGACCACCTGCTGCGCTTCTATTCGCCTTTGGGCAAGAGCTTAGCCAGTTGGGCGGAAGGGGTAGCCGAGCGGCTAGGGCTTGATGCCAGCCGGTGCTTCGCCGACGGCATCAATCCCATTAAGGGCCGCGAGTGGTATACCTTCTTTCCCGGCAAGATAGCCTTCGACCACGAGATGATAATCCGTGGGGGGCGGCCCGGCGTGACCCTGGCGACTGCCAACGACTCCCGCAACCTGGTGGACACACCCCTAGACAGCCCCGACCAGATGGACTGGGAAGCCCTGGGCCAGCAGGTGCGGCTGGCGGCGTGCTTGCTCCACAAGCTGGCAGATGCCCCAGAGCTTCGCACGGAGGCTCTTAAGCGCGTCGAGGCCCTCAAGAAAATGCGCGACCTGATAGACGTGCGGGGCAGCATACTCGAATTCCGCCGGCGGCAGAGCTTCGTACCCAACACGCCCGTCCCGAACGCCCTTGTGATAGTCCAGGGCACCTCCCGCATCATGATGGGCGTGCACACTACGGTGCTGGCGATGGCCAACGAGTCCAGCGAGTTCGAGCTGGCGGGCGAGATGGAAAGCGTCTCCGGGCTGCTGGAGGCCTACTGTTTCGACGAGGGAGGCCGCATCACGTACGCCCCAGACCGCGGCGCCGACGGCGACAAGAAGTACCCAAGAGACGTCTACGGTCGGGCCGGCCTGCGCCGCCCCGTCATCGTGTTTCCCTGTGTGGCCACGGACATCTATGACTTGGTGGACGAGCGGTACTTCCAGACGCTGCGTCAGCTTTACGTTTACGACGCCCGCGACTACGCCGAGCCGATGTCCTTTGGCTACTCCCTCGGCAAAGCAGGGGTGCAGTCGGAGTTCCCATCTTATGTTGAACCATGCGGCGTCATCTACTCCGAGCCGGATGTACAACTGCAAGCAACGATGAGTATGGGGCTGCTTGGCGTCAGACTCGTGCTCATCAACGCCACCCCCCAGCGTCCCACAGGCGAAGGCTTCCCGGCCGCCGCGACGCCCGCCATCCCCATGACCTCCCTGAAGGTTGCCAGCGACATGTGGCTCCTGGACGAAAGCCGCCTGGAGAAGCTGAGGCGCAACGGTATACGCAACCGGCGCCTGGATGAGCTGCACGAGGCGGCGCGGGCTTCCCTGGAGGCTGCTGAAGAGGCCCTGCGCGGGCGGCAGTATTCCAAGACCGTTGCCGCCGCGCGCCACGCCTGGGGTTACGAATCGAGGGCATATCCAGACGTGCAGCGCACCGCCATTGACGTAATCAAGGGCGTGCTGTTCTACCTGGCGCTGCTACTGCCCTTTGCCTTCTTCGCGGAGCGACTGTTCATTCACGCCCGCACCATAGTTGGCCTCATTCTGGGCACGGTGGGGATGTTCTTACTGGTATTCATAGCACTTTATTTCGTGCATCCGGCCTTCGCGCTCACGACCGCACCCCCGATAATCCTCCTCTCTTTTATCATCATGGCGCTGGCGGTTCTGGTCATCGCCATCGTCACGGCAAAATTCAACGAAGAACTCAAGCGAATGAAGCAGGCCAGGAGCGGGGTGCATGAAGCCGACGTGGGCCGTCTTTCGGCGCTGACGGCGGCCTTCAACCTGGGCGTGGCTAATATGCGGCGGCGCAAAACGCGCACTGGCCTGACGGCTGCCACCATCGTCCTGCTTACCTTTACCGTGCTGAGTTTTTCTTCGGTGAAGTCGTATCTGCGGCTGAACCAGGTGCGCCTTACCCGCCCGCCGGCCTACCAAGGAGTGTTGCTGCGAGATCGCGGCTGGCTCTCCCTAGAGGAGCCAACAACGTACATCGTCGAGAACGAATATGGCCGCGAGGCGACCGTGGCCCCACGGGCGTGGTTCATCAGCTCCGACCTGCGCAAGGAGCTGACAATAGACGTGGTCTCGGCAGCCGACCCAACGAAAACCTATTCCGTGAACGTGCTGTTGGGCGTCACGCCCCAGGAGCGGGACGTGATGCCTGTGGAGGAAGCGCTGGCGGCAGGGAGATGGTTACAACGGGGCGAGCGCCAGTGCGCCCTTCTCCCCGAATCAGCCGCCGCGGCCCTGGGCATTACGCCACAAATGGTTGGCTCGGCCGAAATCCGCGTGTTCGGCACCCGCTATCGCGTCATCGGCATCTTGGACGAGAGCCGCTTCCGTGGCCTGCGTGACCTCGACGGCGAGATGATGACGCCAGTCAATTACTCGATGCTGCGGCCTGAAATCCTCAAGCAGATTGAGGAAATGGCCAAGCAAAGAGAGCAGCTTGGGACCTCTACCGCCGGAGCCCTGCTCCAGGAATACGTGCATTACGCGCCGGATCGCTGCCTGATTTTGCCCTACGAACGGGTACTGGAGCTGGGTGGAACGCTGCGCTCCATAGCAGTACGGTTCCAGGATGCGCAGGCGGCTGCAGAAGCAGTAGGGCGAATGATGAAGCGATTCGCGCTAACTATCTACGCAGGCCTGGGCCGCGACACGTACCTGTTTAGCTCGGTCGGCATGACGGCTCTCACCGGCCTCGAGAACCTCATCATCCCCATCGTGATTGCTGCCCTGATCGTGCTAAACACCATGCTCGGCGCCGTCCACGAGCGCGTGAAGGAAATCGGCATCTACAGCTCCCTGGGCCTAGCGCCGGCCCATGTTTCAATGCTCTTCCTGGCCGAGGCAGCCGTTTTCGCTAACATAGGCGCAATCGCCGGCTACCTCATGGGGCAGGCGCTCGCCAAGATTCTCTCTTCCACGGGACACCTGGCCGGACTCGAGCTCAACTATTCCTCGACTTCGGCAGTCGCCGTAACCGCTCTGGTCGTCCTCGTCGTGCTGCTGAGCACCGTATATCCCTCGCGGCGGGCGTCGCAAATAGCGGCGCCAGCCATGGAGCGCAAGTGGTCGCTGCCGCAACCTGAGGGGGACGTGATGGAGCTGAGACTGCCCTTTACGGTGACGGGCAGGGACGCCTGGGGCGTAGCCGAGTTCATGCGCGAGTTCTTCGAAGAATACGTTGGCTTTGCCGGCGGGGAATTTGTCGCCGACGAAGTGCGTGTGGAGAGCCTGCGGACCGACCGCGGGGAGGGCGTCGCGGTGCGGCTGCGCATGTGGTTGGCACCTTACGACCTGGGCGTGAGCCAAAACTTCGAGATGGCCTGTACGCCCACCCTCGACGAAGACATATACGAGATAACCATCCGCCTGGAACGAGTTTCCGGCGATATGACCTCGTGGCGCAAGACTAATACGCTCTTTATGGCCTCCATCCGCAAGCAGTTCCTCATCTGGCGGACGGTGCCAGTCGCTGAAAAGGCGACATACGCCGACCGAGCAGAAGCGTTGGTCAAAGGCGCCGGCAGGCCCGCTTAGCCTGCAGCTGCATTGCACCCCCCCCATCGCCAGCCGAAGGGCTGGTCGTGCTGCTCCGGCTGTGAGTCTGTCTGACACGGTCGTAGACGGTGTGCTACGACATATTCCACCCGCTGTTGACACACAGCCCGCGACATGCTATGGTAATATACGGAGTGAGTCGGAGTGCGCCAGGTTAATTCAAGGAGGGAAATACGAAAAGATGAAGCGGGCAGGCTTTACCCTAATTGAGTTGTTGGTCGTCATAGCAGTCATCGCAATACTGGCCGCAATACTGTTTCCAGTCTTTTCCCGAGCACGCGAGAAAGCACGGGCTATTTCCTGCCTTAGCAATCTCAAGCAACTGGGCTATGCCGCTATAATGTACGCCGAAGATTACGACGAAATGTACGTCCCCCACTGCCACCGCGACGCAACAACGGTTTATGCGTACTGGTTCGAGATGTTGCAGCCATACGTGAAAAACTGGCAGGTGATTGTTTGTCCCTCGCACAAAGGAGCGGTCGGGGGACACAACATTGTGGGTAGCTACGGCTACATTTGCAGCGGCTGGACCTTGAATCCAGCCAGCCCCAACTACACCGGCATTCCTCACTACGGCTCTCTTAGCCAGATTTACTACCCTGCCGAAATGATAATGCTCGGCGAGTCAATCAAAGCCACCTGCCGCGTGTGCCCGCACTATCACGTCCAGGACAGTGAACACTATCCGCCTGTGCATTATTATCCCGAGGCACTTTCACGTCACAACGGCGGCGCGAACTACATGTTCTTTGACGGGCACGCTAAGTGGTACAGGTACGAGCAGACGCTGCAGCCCCGGGATATGTGGAAGAATCTGCCATAGAGCATCAGAGGACCAACGATGACACGCTCCAAAACTGCAGGACTCATTATTGTGGTGGCCGCGGCGGCGGCAGTAGTGGCCCTGAAGACCTGGCAACGGCAACAGCAGGCCGGCACCCCGCCCCAACTTCCGCGAGCGTGCGACACCTGCATCACACCGCCCAAGAACACTGGCAGCAAGGGCGAAGCGCCCAAAGTGCCCACCGGCTCCGGCCTGCCTTGCCTTGTGGAACTGGGTTCGACGGAGTGCGCCGAATGTAAGAAAATGACCGGAGTACTGAACCAAGTGCGCTCTGAACTGGAAGGGCGAGTTGATGTAGTCGTCGTGGACGTGGAAGCCTACCCCGAGGAAGCGGATCGCTGGAGACTTCGGGTCATACCGACGCAAATCGCACTGGATGCTAAGGGGCAAGAGGTTTGGCGGCACGAAGGCGCTCTGACACCGCAGGAACTCATCTCAAAACTCCGGGAACTGGGCCTCCTGCCCGCCGAGCGCCCGAGGGCTGCAGGCAAGAAACCGCACCCGGCGGCGCAACGACCGTCCCGCCCCGCTCCAAGCACCACGGCCAAGACGCGGTAAGGGAACTGCCTGCAATGGAAGAGCGTCTTGCCCAGACCATCGCCGCTGGCGGACCGTGGCTTCTTCCGCTGGGGTTTCTCGGGGGATTGTGTACGTCGCTGAATCCGTGCGCGTATCCGCTGATGGGGGCGGTTGCCGGTTATGTTTGGGCCAACGGAGGGAGGTCCTGGTGGCGCGGTCTGGCTATCGCGGCAGCCTTTCTGCTCGGCTTGGTGATTGTCTACGGGGTTTTAGGCGCCGGAGGAGCCTTTGTCGGAGCCACCCTAGGCCTCTCGCGCACCCACTGGCGTTACCTTACAGCAGCCATCTGTCTTACAGCCGGCGCGGTCATGGCAAAGCTCCTGCCCGTCGAGATACCGGGGTTCTCGCCGCTGGCACGGACGTGGCATCGTCTTCGGGGCATCCCTGGAGCTTTCCTGATGGGCGCACTCCTCGGCCTCGTTGCCACGCCGTGCGCTACGCCCGCTCTTGCGGCAATACTGTCTGTAGCCTCATCAAAGCAGTCGCCCCTTTTCGGCTTCGCGCTGATGGTAGCTTACGCCGTCGGACATGCTCTCCCAGCCATAGGCATAGCTTTGTTCGCCTCATCCATATCCGCCTTGAGACGATTTGAGGCAGTTGGTGCCAGGTTGCAGGTTGTGGGAGCCTGGCTTATCATCGCGGTCGGGTTATACCTTTTAGGTTCGGCCTGAGGCGGTGTAGGTGACGCATGGGTGAAAGGCTGCTTACGTTACGAGAGGCGGCGGCACGACTTAACGTGAGTATCGCAACGCTCAAGCGGTACATTTACGAAGGGAAAGTTCGGTCGGCCAAACTTCCCGGCGGGCATCATCGCATCCCGGAAGCCGAAATCGCCAGGGTGCTATCTGTGGGCGGCTTCGAAGCTGAAGCAGAAGGTCCGGGCGTTTTTTCTGGTGCGGGCGACGGACGGCTGGAGGTGCTGGAGCGTTGGATGGCGGAGCTGGACGCCGAAGTGGAGCGGCTGGGGGCGGCCATACAAGCCCTGGCGTCTTTTTGCGGAAAGGTCGGGAAGGCCGAGCCGAGCACGGAGGAGCCCCAGAAGCCCATGACAGGCCACCACGAAGTTCTGGTGTTGGGCACCGGCTGCAAGCGATGTGAGCAGTTGTATCGCCTGGTGGGAGAGACGCTGCAGCGGATTGGACGGACCGACGTCGGGCTGAGGCATGTGAAGGACCTGGACGAGATTGCGGCTTACGGTCCAGTGTTGACGCCAGCCCTCGTTGTGGACGGGGAAGTGGTGTTGAGCGGGCGAGTGCCCAGCGCGGCCTCGCTGCAGGAGATGCTTTTAGAACGGTTGGGCTGAGGCGAGCAAACAGCCAAGCCACAGGACATATGCCATGGGCAAAACAGCAAGCCGACGCCCCGCTGCCCCTTCATGAGCCGACGTGGGTTCAGCCGACAACCCTGGCCGTAGCTACCCCCTGCCGCACTGCCCTTGTTGCTACTCCCTGCCAACGAGAAGCATACGCTATCTCCGCGGCCTTTATAACTCCCCGCGGGTGCTACTCGCTGCCAACGAGAAGCATACGGTAGCCAAGATGCGGAACGGTGAGGGTAACCCTCCCTTTGTCGCAAGGGACGGGCGTCTTGTCGGGCCAGGATAGGGTCTTTTCGGTGCTCACGCGGAGGGCTTTAGGGTTGAGCCGCAACGTACCCGTCCTGTCTTCACGCGAAAGATTAGCCACAACGACCAGGGCCTTGTTGGACAGGCGGTAGGCGCTGGCATAGACGTCGGGCATGCTGGTAGTGGCCGGCGGGTCGGGCGAGAAGTACGGCAAGAAGTCGGCGTTCACGTAGCCAAAGGCATCGAGGGCAGAAAAAGCCTCGTCGAAGACAGCGGTGTTGCACCAGATTGCCCAGGGGGCCACGTCGTGCAGCATGAGCAAGGCGGCGAGGCCACGCGTAGGCTCAACCTGCTCAGAATATGGCGAGCGGAACTCCGGCAGGAAGAACGGCATGATGCCCCATTGGCGGCCCATGAATTCGGCGCGGAAGGTGTCCAAGGGCAGCAGGTCCAGATAGCTGTCTTTGACCTGACCGCTGAAGTGTTCTCCGTCGAGGTAGGCATCTTCGTAGGCGAGGATGGGGATGGTGACCTTGCCAGACATGTGGGCCATGAGGAATGTCTCGCGGGGCTGGCTTTTAACGAGGGCATAAATGCGGCGATAGAGAGCACGGTAAGCGAGGATGTGGTAGGTGGGCGTCAGCGCCCCCTGGCGAACATAACCGCAAGGGCCAAGGGCACACGGGTATGGATGTGTGTTGTCGTGATAGAAGCCATCTAGGGCAAAGCGCTCCATAAACTCACGGTTCTTCCAGACGAGAAAATCGGCCAGGCCCGGAGCACGGGGACAGACCATGGCAAACATGGCACCATAGGCGGCCACGTCGGAACAAGTCGTGTCGCCACCCCCCATCCACCACTTCGCCTTGAACCATTGAAATTCTGGCGAGGCCTCCGAGAGGAAGGTCAAGCACGAATAGGGGACTACCTTTATGCCACGGTCATGAAAGTCCTTGACGCGCTGGGCGAAGACCTCAGGGTTCATAGGTTCTGGATAGCCGTAGTATTTCATGGAATCGTCAGTGGGCGTGGGCCAAAGAATATGGACGTTGGCACCGCGAGCTGGAGTGAGGCGCCATTTGCGCCAATCTTTGGGAAGAGGCTTGACCGGCGTAGCCTGAAGGCCGAACTCATACCGCCAGCCTTCGGGCAAGTCCTGGCCGTGGGCCAAGAGATTGAAACGAAGGACGACTTCGGTCGGCGTGCGGACTGTCTCGAAGGCATTGGGAGCGTCGGCGTTGGGCCAGTGCTCCGAGGTCTCACATAGCCAGAAAAGGCCGCGGTCGTTGTCGCCAAGCCAAGCAGTGGGGATGAAGGGAGCGCTGTCCACCACGCCCTCGCCAGGTGGGAGGTTGCCGGTGAGATTGGCCCAAGTCGGGGAGTAGCGGTGGCGATAAAGAGCGACCTGCGGGCGCAAGGGCACCTCAAGAGCCACCGTTTCCGCCTTGGCACCGCGAGGCAACGTTAACTCCACGGACGTCAGCAAAAGGCCGTCATATTCAGCGCGGGTCCGGGTGCGCAAGACGGCCGTGCCGCCAACGCAGGGAGCTTGGGCCAGGGCCTCGATTTCCGCCGCCGTGGGCCTTGCACTGACTATGCGGACTCTGCCTCTCCCCCATCGAAGCACCTGTCCCTCGACGGTGACGCGAAACGCGACGGGCCGGGAGAGCAGTTGGGCACCGGCGGAGGTTATCTGGGCGGGCAGGCCGGTGTCGGCGAAGAGGTACTCGCGTCCCCAGCATCGCATCACGACGGCACCGTCTTTGCGAACAGAAAGTGGAGTCCAAGGCGGCAGAACGACGTCATCCATGCCAATTCGGTTGCCAACCCAGTCCAGCGAGGGTATGGAGAACTCCTTGGAAACGACGAACTGCTGACCATCGGGTGTGCTCATCGAGGCCCTCAAGCGGTAGGCACCGGGCTGAAGACCCGCCAGGCTCAAGCGCGCCCGCGCTTGCCCCTCCCGGAAACCCGCCGTGGCTCCCACGACTTCCTCGCCATCTACTGGCGCCAAGGCAAAGGCGGCCGACAGCGCAGCCTCGTCAACCCGTGCACCGCCAACCAACTCGACCAGTGCATCCAGGCTGCGCGCGTCAGGGTCAAGAGTGAAATTCAGGTCGAAACTCCTCGCCGACAGCGGAACGGGCAGGTCATATTCGCCTCGGTAATGGGCCGCGATTTCCTCTTCGGTGAGGAAGCGGTCGTAGATGCGAACACGGTCAATGATGGAGCTGGACGAGCGCTCGATGTGCCAAGGATGGTC
>Ga0315298_1001704_pt1 | contig 39419 bp, 37 predicted proteins | sample WHS_1_MG_FD_203077 | JGI IMG/M metagenome (GOLD analysis project Ga0315298, IMG submission 203077) | Extremophilic microbial mat communities from Washburn Hot Springs, YNP, Wyoming, USA - WHS_1_MG | ecosystem: Environmental > Aquatic > Thermal springs > Hot (42-90C) | place: USA: Wyoming... | reverse complement strand
AGGGACGGATCGTGCTCCGCGCGCCATTCTCGTACCTGCTCGTGTGCAAGCGGATTCCGGGCGCCTGCTGGGAGGCCTCGCGCAAGGCCTGGACCTATCCGGCCACGCGGCTCCATGCCGCAAGGATCGTTTCCTGGCTCCCCGGCCTCCAGAGCACAGAGCGCTTCGCGGCCCTGCTGGCACCGCGCGGGAGGGCGCTGAGCGAGGGAAAGCTCGCGCCCACAGGGGCCCCGGAACCGCCCATCGCGCTACCTGCGGGCCTGAAGACAAAGCCCTGGCGGCACCAGGTAGCGGCCTACCGCTTCGCCATGCAGCGATTCACTACAGGCTCACCGGGCGTGCTGCTGGCATGCGAGATGGGCACCGGCAAAAGCCTGATGGCTTGCATGATCCTGCTCGCGCTCCGCGCCCTGCGGGTGCTCATTGCCTGCCCCCTGCGTGTGATCCCGGTGTGGATGGAGCAGCTTGAGCATCACCTCAGCGTGCCCTTGCTCGCCGTGGCGCTGGATGAGGAGGTCGGCAGCGTGACAGACAAGCAACGCTTGGCCGAGGAGAAGTTGCGGCTGGCCGAGACCACCGGCGTCCCCTTCGTTGCCGTCATCAACTACGACTCCGTCTGGCGCGAACCCTTCGGCGCCTGGGCTGAGCGGCAGGCCTGGGACCTAGTCGTGGCTGACGAGTCCTACAAACTGAAGCGTCCCGGCGGCAAGGCCTCGCTCTACTTCAAGCGGCTACGCAACCGGGCGCGTCACCGCCTCGCCCTCACTGGCACGCCCATGCCGCACTCGCCACTGGATGTCTACGCCCAGTTCCGCTTCCTCGACCCCTCCATCTTCGGCCCCTCCTTCAACGCTTTCAAGCAGAAGTACGCCGTGATGGGCGGCTTCCAGAACAAGCAGGTCAGCGCCTACAAGAACCTCGACGAGCTGGAGACGCTCGTGCGGCGGCTGACCTTCCGCGTGGGCAAAGACGTGCTCGAGCTGCCGCCCGAGGTGTACGTGACCTACCATTGCCAGCTTTCCCCAGAGGCACGCCGGGTCTACCGCGACCTGGAAGAAGACTTCATGGCCGAGGTCCGTGAGGGCCGCGTAACCGCCGCAAACGCCATGGTCGCCCTGCTCCGCCTCCAGCAACTCACGGGTGGCTGGGTCAAGACCGACGACGAGCGCTATCGGCGCTTGGACTGGGCCAAGCAGCGGCTGCTCGAAGACACCCTGGAGGACATCGGAACAAAGGAGCCGGTGGTCGTCTTCTGCCGTTTCCACGCTGACCTGGATGCCGTTCACGAGGCTTGCGCCTCCCTGGGCTACACGAGCCTGGAACTCTCCGGCCGGCGGGATGAGCTCGCGCGCTGGCAGGCCGGTGAGGCTCAGCTGCTGGCGGTGCAAATCTCTAGCGGCGGCGTGGGTGTGGATTTGAGCCGCGCCCGCTACGCCCTCTACTACTCGCTCAGCTTCTCGCTGGGCGAGTACGATCAGGCGCGCTCGCGCGTGCACCGGCCCGGCCAGGCGCGCCCCGTCGAGCACATTCACCTGGTGGCCAAGGGCACTGTGGACGAGCGCATTATGCGCGCGCTCGAGCGGCGCGCGGAAGTCATTCAGGCGATTCTCGCCGAGATCAAGGGGTAACTGCTATGAACATGGAACAACTCAAAGAATTCGTCGCGCTGGAAAAGCGCAAGCGCGAGCTGGATGCGGAACTCAAGGCCGTCGCCGCCCGGCTGGACGACCTCGAGCAGGCCCTGGTGCCGCAGTTTGTGAATGACGGGGTGACCTGCATGAAACTGGATGGCTGCACCGTTTACCTGGCCCAGGACATCTACGCCAGCCCGCTGAACGACCGCAGCGAGGTCATCGCTGCTCTGAAAGCCTCCGAGCTAGCCCAGTACGTCTCAGAAAGCTACAACACCCAGTCGCTCCGCGCCTTCGTGCGCGAGCTGGCCCAGGAAGTGCGCCTGCGTTGCCAACAACAGGGGCGACTGTTCAGCGAGGAGGAGGTGCGCGCGGCGCTGCCGGCGCCTCTGGGCAACAGCTTGAAGATTTCCTTTGTGCATTCCCTTCGCACTAGAAAGGCATAACCATGACGCAACAACTTGTGCCACCCGATTCCCAGGCCGTGATCCTGGCATTCCACACCGACCTGGACACCATCAACGCGGCCCTCAGCACCAACATCGGCGCCGGCGGCCTCTCGGAGTTCGATCTACCCCGCATCAAGATGCCGGCTGGAGGCGGACTCCAGTGGGCCGTGCCCACGCTCGAAGGCGAGGCCATGGAGCCTGTAATCGAGGGCGTCATCGTGCTGGCGCGCGACACGCGGGCCTATTATTCCCAGCCGATCTCCGAGACCGGCGGCAGTCAGCCGCCCGAGTGCTGGTCCGCCGACGCCACGACCGGCAGCGGCAAGCCGGGCGGCGCCTGCCTGGCCTGCCCGCTGGCGCGCTACGGCAGCGCGCCGGGGGGCCGCGGCCAAGCCTGCAAACAGATCAAGCAACTGTTTGTTCTGCGCGGCAGCTTGCTGCTACCCGAGGTCGTGACTTTGCCCCCGACCAGCCTCAAGGCGGCCCGGCAGTACTTGCTCAAGCTCACCGCGCAGGCCGTGCCCTACTACGCCGTCGTCACGCGCTTGGGCCTGGAACGCACCAAGAACGCCCAGGGCATCGCCTACAGCCGCGCGGTGCTCAGCTTTGTGCGCCGCTTGACGCCCGAGGAGGTCGAGCGCGCCCGCCAATACCACGAGATGCTCAAACCCCTGGTCGAGCGCATGCCGGTGGAACTCGAAGCAGACATCCAGCAGCAAGAGGAGCAGGCGGTTCCGTTCTGAGCGAGGGGAGAGATCCAGCATGATGGCGGCAACAACCAAGCAGTGCCTCCCTGGGAAACTCCCGAGTTTCGCTGAGTTCCTTCCATGCTCATGCCAAACCCTCGCTCCTCGCCCCTGGACCAAGGATTTCCATGCCGGCGGATGTCCTTGGGAGGGGCTGCTCGAGGGCTTTTTGGCTGCTGCTGAATGCATTGGGATCGGCCAAGCTGATCCGCCCAAGGTGGAAGTGCTAGGCCGATGATCCGAAAACCCAGGCATTCGGATCCGCCCCGCGAGGCTGCCATCACCCGGTCCATCCTCCGGGTGCTTCGCTCCCTCCCAGGCCTCCTAGTGCGCAAGCGCCACGGCAGCGCGCTCGGTTACGCCGGCGACGCTGACTTGTACGGCTGCTACCGAGGCCGCCACTTTGAAATCGAGATCAAGCGCCCGGGACGCAAGGCGACACCGCTGCAGGAACACAGGCTCAAGGAATGGGCGCGCGCGGGCGCCCTGACCGGCGTAGTGCACAGCGCGCAAGAAGCGCTCCAGCTCCTTGATTGGGACGGGAAGAGTCAGCATGAGCTACCGGTACAGGACCGAGCATGAGATTGCCTGGATTCGAGAGCTCGCCAGGCGCGACCCCCAGGGCGCGGCAAGCTATTGCCGCATGATCCTCCGCGTGCCCCGGCGATGGGACCAGGGCGTGGAGGTGGAAAGGCTGCACGAGTTCTGCCGCCAGTACCTAAAGCGTGCCGGAAGGGAGGAGCTGTGAAACGGGGCACCCCGGAGCACCCTAAGACCAAGGCGCTGGCCAGGCGATTGAGCCTTCCCTGGCCGATGGCCGTGGGGACACTTGAGCTGCTCTGGCATTTCACCGCCCGGTATGCGCCAGCGGGTGATATCGGGCGATTCCCGGATGAGGCGATCGCGGCCGCCGTCGGCTGGCCCGAGGACCGCGATCCGGCAGAGCTGGTGCGCGCCCTGTGCGAGTGCGGATGGCTGGATCAACACCCAGAGCACAGGCTGATTATCCATGACTGGCCAGATCACTGCGAGGACGCGGTGCACGTGTTCCTGGCACGCAGAGGCCTCACGTTCGCCTGCGGCAAACCGCCTAAAACCAGCAAGTTGAGTAAGTCCGAACGACGTGCGCATGGCGTGCCCACAGAATGCGCACCCGGTGCGCACCCCGGCTGCACCAGCCATAGCCGTAGCCGTAGCCGTAGCCATAGCCGTAGCCGTAGCCGTAAGCCGGAGCCGTTGCCATTGCCAAAGCCAGAGCCGGAGCCGTCGCCGCCGCAACAAACCACGCCTGCTACTCGATCCCAGGCAGCGGCCGGCTCGGCTTTGTGTGTGCAGAATCAGCAAAACGGCCGGCCTGCCGGCCCGCCGGCCAGCTGGCTGCACGCCATTGAGCAGGCAATCAGGCGGGCTGTGGGACGCCAGCCGCGGCCAGGTGCTGCGCTCAAGCTGGCCAGGCAGGCCGCCGCCATGGGCGTTCATCCGCGCTACCTTGTGGGCTGGATCCAACACCGGGCTAGGGCCTCGCCCCCGCGCAGCGACGGGCTGTTCCTCAAGGCGATTGCGGATCTGCCCGAATGGGTGCGCCGCAATCACGCCTACGACTCAACCTGGGTCCTGCGCGAATCAGTCGCCTGCCCGAAATGCGGCGAGGCGATCTACGCCTTTCGGGATGTGATCGTGCCCTGCCCATGCACCCCCGAGAAGGGAGATTGCGATGATTCAAGCTGAGAGCAAACTCATGCGTGGGGATTCCCCCGAAGCCCGACGCCGGGCTTGGGGACCTGAAATGCTGACCCCGCACCAAGCCGCGCAAGCCGCGCTCCGGGCCGTCATGGCTGTGAATGGGCCCGGGAGTCCGCGACCCACAGAACGCCGCCGGACCAGGGAGGTGGTCTCCCTCCGCCATGCTGCCATCTGGGTGGCGGCGCAGTTGGCGCCCCACGCCAGCCTGGCCGAGTTGGCTAAGGCTTTCGGCGGCCTGCATCACACCAGCGTGTTTTATGCGCTTCGGCGTATCGCGAGCAGAGCGAACCTAGCAGCCTCCGAGCTGGCCGCCAATGCCCTCCAGCTGGCGCGCAAGGCGCCCGAGCTTGCGCGGGCGGAACAGGGCCTCCCAGAGCAGGGGCCGTCCAGCCGCGCGCTCGAGGCCGCTCTGCGGGCGCTCCTGCACGCCTGTAGGCAAGTCGAAATCTGCGCGGCAGGACTCTTGCCGGACTATGATCCGCAACCAGAAGGCATGCCGACGGCGCCCCGGCAGCCAGAAGCGCCAAGGCATGACCACCCGTCCAGCTCGCAGCCAGAACCGACTGCTCACGCGCCATGGAAGGCGCCTGCCACTGTTGGCTCGGCAGACGAGCCAATCCGCTGCCGGGAACGCGGCTGCGTGATGCCCGCCGCGCGGGATGGTTACTGCCGGCAGCATTGGGCCATGCGCAAAGACCCGGCGCCCTTCCTGCGCCGCGAACCGCTACCGGCAGCCCGGCGATAAGGCACAGGACCATGCCATGCGTGCCATTGATTATCAGCAACGAAATCGCCGCCACAAGCAAAATTCCCGTTCAACCAAGCAAGAGAAGCTATGAAGTGCACGGCAATATCGATCAAACTAGCCAATTTCGGAGGCGCGTTCGAAATAATGGGGCCAGGCCGGCTCGTTATCCACGGATTTTCCGCTAAGAGCAGGCTGGAAATGAACCAGAAAACACAGATCGGCAAGGCCGCCAGCGCCACTTGCTTTCCGCCACCCCTTGAGGCTCCATGTCAGTGAGCAAACGCAGGAAAGAGACCGACCCATGAGCTCGGCTTTACCCATCCCGGTGATCGCGCCGGCCCGCCCCGCGCCCACACGCGCCGAGCTCGAGCGCGCCTTTGCCGAGTTCTTGCGCCTCGATGTGGCTGCGGGCGACGCCGCGCCGGCCACCGTGCGCAGCTACCGCGCCGAGGTGGCCGCTTGGGTCCGCTGGTGCGAGGCCAAGGCCATCGATCCGGCTACGGCGACGGTGGCCGACATCAAGCTGTTTCGCGCCGAGCTGGTCGAGCGCGGCTACCAGCCCGTCACCATCGGCTGGAAGCTCACGGTGGTGCGGCGCTTCTACGAGGCGGCGCGCAGCGCTGGCCTGCGCCAGGATAACCCCGTGGCCGGCGTCCGTCCCCCTCGCGTGCGGCGAGCGGCCGACGACTTCAAGTATTTGACCGCCGACCAGCTCGCGCGCGTGCTGGCCGCGGTGCCTGGCCCTGACGAGGCCACCGGTCTCCAGCAAATCAAGCGCCTGCGCGATCGGCTCATGCTGAGCCTGATGGCCCTGCACGGCTTGCGCACCGTCGAGGTCCATCGCGCCAGCCTGGAGGATCTGACCGAGCGCGGCGGCTACACCGCCCTCTTGGCACGCGGCAAAAGCGGCCAGCGGGTGGTTTTCCTGCGCCCAGACACCGGCGAAATACTCGCCCGCTACCTCGAGCTGCGCGGCGACATACCTCGCGATGAGCTCGGCACGCCTTTGTTCGTCGCCCTCGATCGCGGCTTTAAAGGGCACCGGCTCAGTCGTCGCCACATCCGCGCCATCACCGACCACTACCTCCATGCCGCTGGCCTGAAGCGGCCCGGCATCTCCTGTCACGCCTTGCGCCACACCGCGGCCACTTTGGGTTACCTGCACACCGGCGATCTGCGGGCCGTGCAGGAACTGCTCGGGCATGCCGACCCGCGCACCACCGCCCGCTACGCGCACGTGGTCGACATGGCCAAGCGCAACCCAGCGCTGTTTATTCCCGTCAGTGGCCTGTGAGTCTAAACACACCTCCGGCCCCCTGGGTCACAGCAAGGAAGGGAAAGCTCAGGGTGAGCCGCGCAGCTTACCTACCGCGCGGCCGCGTGTGGGAAACTAGGAGAGTAGAGTGATGCGGGAACCAGACGCAGCGGCATTCCGACCGCCCTCAGCCGATGATCCCGTGCTGGCCGAGGTCGTGCGGCGCCTGGTCGAGGTGTATCATCCGCTGCGCAGCACGAACACGCGGGAGTGCTTCCTGCAAGCTGAAGAGGACCCAGCTAGCGCGGCCACAGCTCTTACCCTCTACGTGCACACCTCCGGCCCTGCGAGCGCCAGCACTGGGTCACACAGCTCGCGCTCAGAGAAGGCAGGCTAGCTTAAACCCCGGCTCGCTCGGGCTCGAAAAACTAGCGAGGTAACGAGTTCGATCAGAAATCCACCGATCAACCCCGCCACCAGCAGGAACACAAAGCCCGGCCACCACTTCAGGCCGGCCCACACTCCAGCCAGCGATAGCGGCAGCAAAGCAATGGCGCCCAGCAGCAGGCCGTGCAACCACCAGCACCACCTCAGACCGCTGATGCCAATTACAAAGCCCCCTACCGCCAGGCCCAGAATCATAGCCGCCGCCCCGCAGCCAGGAACGCCTTGGGCCACCGTCCGCGCCGCCAGCAGCCACAGCAGCACGCCCAGAACCAAGCCCACAACCGTGGCAATCACCACGCGCTTCACGGAGATCATGTGGCACCTCCCGACAAGCTATTGAAGCACCTTTCGACCTTCATGACAAGCCCCAATCTTCGGCCAACCTGCTTGTCAGGTGGATTTCTCAGTTCGGCTGTCGAGCTGGTGCCACCCAGCCACGATCTGCTCAGCCCGCCGCCCCCAATCTCCTGCGCGAGGAGATGTGCAAGATCGGCGCCAAGCTAATCAAGTCGTCCTTCGTCTTCTGGGCTGGTAACCTCGCCGCGCTCACGGGCATTATGCTCACCTTGCTGCGCGGGGGAAGGTAGGGCGCAAGTATTCACAACTGCGATGCGGTGTGCGGGTCGGCGCTTGCGGCTATGCGTAGCTATCATGATCCCCTGCCGCCGCCTTGCCCCGGGGCGGTCCCGCCTGGTCCCGGCCAGCCCGCCGAGGATGTGGCGCTGCAATCAAACCAGCCAGGGATCATTCGGGGGAAGATTTCTTCTCAAGCAAGAAGAGCCAGCGATCTCCGTCAGCCAGCCTAAAGGACTCCAGCACGCGGAACTGCGCCGAGCAAACAGCTTTGAATGATTCAAGGGTGAGATCCCGGTGCAGCTCGTCTCTGCCCCGAGCTATCCGCCGAAACATCCTGTCCTGCGGGTCAACGTACTCGATCAAAAGCAAGCGGCTCGTCAGTTCTGCGGCCAATCCGAGGACTTCACTGACTGGTATCCGTTCACTCACCACCAGGTGATGCAGCATCGCCAACATCATGACCAGATCGAACTGCCCGCGAGCACGATCGAGAAACGAGGGACACTCCCGGTTGCGCCATCCAACCGCAGGGCTGGGTCGGGCAAAGTCCACCACCAACGGCAGCACGTCCAGCTGCTCAGCGATGGCTCTGCGCCAGAGTTCTCCCACCACTGCCGCATCCCGGTCAATCGCCACTACCTGAGCCCCACACTTGGCCGCCATCAAACTGAATCCTCCTACGTTACAACCCACATCCAAGACTCGGCTCGGACGGAAGTCTCTCAGCACGCGACGCACAAAACTTTCCTTGGCCGCCCACTGCTCCGCAGAGTAGTGAGTGTGTGATGTCTCGTATGCTGACCAAGAAGAGGAACCACAGGGCGGTACGCATTTCACCAGCAGACGCCGGAGTCGAGCCAGCAGCACCCGCAAAATAAAGCGGGCTTTCTCCGGATCCGCAACCCGTCTGCTCCGATACAAACTCAAGTCATCCCGGCGCCACCTGCCCAACCAAGTGGGAACTGAGACCTGACTCAACAAAGCTGGCCGCAACCTTTGCCGCCAAGTAAGCCAGCGGTAGACCTCCTCCGGCTCAAGCCCGTCCCGGCGGCTGAGCAGTGCCACCTCCACCGGCATTCCACAAAACTTGTTCGCCAGCAGCGGCAGCACAAAGGTCCGAATGAATTGCGCGTAGGCCAGCCACACCGGATCCTTGGGGTCGCGGTCTTCAATCGAGAGTACATCAATGAACACGGGCTGCGGCCCCCGGAACAATACGTTGTAAGGTGTCGCGTCCTTGAGACCGCGCCCTTCTTCCAGCAGATCCGCAGCCAAATCCAGCGTCAATCGCCCCGCTGCGTGCAGCATTTCGGGCGGCCACTCGTAAGGAAAGCTAGGGAACCAAACCGGTTCGTGCTCTAACACGAGCCCGTCGTCGGCCAGAATGCCTACGCTCGCCAACTCCTGGACCTCGTGGGATGAGAGAACCCTACTGCCCACCAAGCGGCCGCTACTCTCGTACCGCCGGGCCACTTCGGACTGCAAGTATGCTTCTAAACAGGGCACCCCTGATTGGGGAACTAAGCGCAAGATCCGGTCCCGCACCACTAGCACCGTCCCCGCAGGGTCGCGAAAGGAAACCCAGCGGGGCTGAGCCAGCGGACGCTCCACCTCCTGCTGTGCTGCCCGCGGCCTTGGGGCCATTACTTGATCCGATCCTTGAACCAGAAAATGATCTTGCGGAGCTGAAACAGCAATCCAACCACGCCCGCCATCAGCAACTGCAACAGCAGAGCGCCCGAGCCCGGGTCACTGTAGGCCAACAAAGGCACCGCTAAACCGAGCAGCAAGACCACCACGTCAGCCAGAAAACACCTCACCTCAAAACCTCCCGTTCCTCATCCTCAACGTTCACAGCCAGCGGCGCAAAGGCCGCCCGCTTCACCCCGGGGTATGGAACTTTCCATCCACGGATTTGATGCCACAGAATGCGGTTGAGCCGCTCACTGGGGGCCGCATCCGGTACGTCAAACCGCATCCTCATCGAGGCCACAGCCGCTTCCCTCGCAGGCCCACGAAGCGTAGCCAGCGGAGGATTCACCTCAAAAAGCGATTGCTGAGGCACCACCGCCTCATAAGGCGTAAAGTCCGGCTCGTCTTGAAAGCCGTTCCGCATGTCGTTGGCAATCAAGTCAAACAGCGAAAGCGAGGGCAAACCAAGAATCAGCTCAATCGTCTTCAGAATGCTAACCTGCGAGTAGAAGGTAGAGTCCACGTAGCCGCGCTTGGCATAAGGGCTAATCACCAGGGCCACCGTACGGTGCCCGTCGACGTGATCCACCCCGTCCTGAGCGTCGTCCTCTACGACAAAGATCGCCATCCGCGGCCAAAACGGCGTTTGGCTTAGGGCCTCAACGATCATCCCCAATGCCAGGTCGTTGTCCGCCACCATCGCCTTCGGCGTCGAGCTGCCCGGCCTCGTCCCCTCCGTGTGGTCTGAAGGTAGCTGCACGATCACCAAATTGGGCATGCTGCCCTCTTCGACCCATTTCCGCGCGTCTGCCAGCAAGATCTGCGCCCGGATCACGTCCGGAATACCGGTTGAATAAGGCGGATAATTGCGCGCCAGAATGTTGTTCAACGGCGCCAAGGGCGCTGTGATCCACCACCTCTTCGTGAAGTCTTCCCCCGCCCGCCAACGGTTTAAAAGGTCAACGCGATTGCCCCCAATGCTCCCGGCATACTCCCCGTAGACCCGCACCCTCCTGCCCATCTGCAGAGCGGCATCCCAAATAAATCCGCTCCGAGAATAGGCAATGGGATCAGTGCCGTCAAAGGGATAGCTGCGCCCCGTATAGCCTGGCCAGAGGCAGTAAGCAGTTTCATTGGCCTGGGTCAACCACTGGTGCCCATCTGCGCTGTTGCCACCGTTGGCGTAAAAATTATCCAGCAGCACAAACTGGTCCGCCAAGCGGTGATGGTTAGGCGTAACATCCCAGCCGAACAACACCAATGACGAGTCGCCGTTGCCTTTACCCAAATCGCCCAAGACTTGATCGTAAGTCCGGTTCTCCTTAATGATGAAGACCACGTGCTTAATCAACGAGGGATCGCCCGCCCGGCGAGGAATGGCTACGGGAACCGGTTCCTCACCGGAGGGATCCGGCGGCATCCCGGAGGCCGGCCTCATCTGGTTGTTCTCTGCCACCGCGGTTGTAAAGCTGGCAAGATCCTCCGGCGTAGGGATGGCGATCACGCTGACCGAGCCTTGGTAGGCGTGCACATAGCGCCGCTTGGGATTGCCGCTCCAACCCGAGCCAACCCCCAACAGTGCCGAAACAGCCAGCGTCTCGCCGTTCGGACTCATCGCGAGAGCGTTAGGATACCAAGCGGTGGGGATCAAGCCTCGCAGCGCAGCCGTAGCCGCGTCAACAACTGCAATGGCGTTGATGCCGCCGCAGGCCACATAGAGGGTCGCGCTATCGGCGGACAAGGCCAATGCGGTAGGCGCCACCCCAGCGACCGGCTGCTCAAAGGGCTGAAGGTCGATGCGCTGGACAACAGCATCCTGCCCTGTGTCAATGACGGCCACCGAATCGCTATTGCTCTCGGCGACGTAGAGTCGGTTCCTCGCCTCATCCCAGAGGATGGCCGTGGGGTGCAGCCCCACTTCAATCACTCGGCTCACTGTGCGGCTGCCCAGGTCAATCTTCGCCACCATGCCGGTGGCAGCAATGCCGCGCTCATCCACGACTACCGAGTCCGGGCCGGACCGAGCCGTGAGCTCCCCGCTAACCGGCAAGCGGCCACCCCAGTGGGTGACGTAAGCCGTGGTTCCCGCACGGTCGATTGCCACGCCAAATGGCGCGATACCCCGAGTCGATACCTCTTGAACCAGACCCGCCTGCAAATCTATGACGCTCAGCTTGTTGTTGTAAATCAGAGGTACGACCGCGACTTTGCCGTTGCTGGTGACCGCCCCGGCGATATGGTGACCTAACCCGTCGGCGAGAACCTCCACCCGACCGTCCCGTATGGAGACCAGCCGGACCTTGGCCCGAGTGTCAGTCTCCCCTGCACTCGCTGGCCTTGCCATGCTCACTAGGACTCGGCCGGTGCCGGCGTCGTAATGGATGCCTTGCAGCCCTGGATTGCCACCCAAGCTAAACCTACCCAGCACCTTGTTGGCAGACCAGTCCAGCCGCACCACTTCGCTCGCGGTGAGCACCCAAAGCTCGCTGGGAGAAGCACCGAACGTGACACCATAGACGCGGCCCTGGAAAACGGTCTGGATCCCCGCTGGCGTGATCTCTTGGCGCGTGGTTACGACCCCGGGATCCGGGGCGATCTGGGCCGTGAGCGCCCCTGCAAGTGCCAGCACAAGCGGAAACAGAGCCGATGTTTTCACGGGACGCATTTACGGTGTTGGCCGGTACTGACCTTCAGGCGTCAGGCGATGCACGTCCAGCCAGGCGACAACTTCCTCTGGCGTGGTCAACTCGCCGCGGAGGATCGCAAGCAACAAATCATGCGTCAGCACAGTGTTGAAAGGCTTATCGTACGTGATTCCACGCTTCTGCCCCGCCAGCTTCAGCAGGAAGGGCACACGGTGGTCCACTTTGCCGTCCAGTCTTGCGGAGTCGCGGAACCAATGATCCGAGCTAAGCAGCACCGTAGTACTTTCCCAGAGCCCGGCTTGCTCGAACGCCGCGCGCAACGCGCCCACCGTGCGATCCACTAACTTCAGATTCTCAATGTAGCCAGCCGGTGTCCACAGCCGGGCGTCCAGCCGATCCTTCCGCGAGTCATAGATCCGAGGCATATGGGGTATCGAGAAATGCACCAAGGCTAAGGCAATCTCCGGATCCAACATTGCGTGCCTACCATGTTCCAAGATCTCTTGATAGACGGTCGCGTACCTCCGGAGCATCACGGGCTGCCCAAAAGGGCTCACTGAGCTGCCCTCAAACATACCCCGGAATTGCCATTGCAAGATTTCCCAAAAACCGCCGTCAACCGCGTTCCAGCGTTGCGGTACCCCCGTCCACCAGCACCGCGCAAGGTGCTTGCCAAACAGCCGGCCATAAGGAACCTGCCATCCCACCGCGGCAGCCTTCCCTCCACTGGCCCACACGTCGCTAAACAAGGTCGGCTCAGAACCTAGCCAGCTTCGCTGACCATTTGCTAGTGCCAGGCAGAGCCTGTTGGGACCCTCTACCCTGACCTCCGTAACGATGCGCCCAATGATCAAACTACTCATCGATCGAAGCGTGTCCGACCCGGGCGGGAATGCGGAGCAGGCAGAAATCGCCTCGGTGCGAAACGCATAAAAGTGCGGAAGCTGAAGGCGCGTCTCGGATGTCAGCCGCTGATCCCATTCGTCGAAGATAATCCAAATCACCCGCCTGAGTTGCCGGCCGTTGCCCCTGCTTGGCGGTACGAAATGCTGGTCACTGAAGCCAGAGCCGTCGAATGTCACCATTGCCCACAGTGAGCGGCCGAACGTCACGGCCACGAACGGGGATAACGCCAAGAGTACGAGTTCGGCCGCGGCAAGCAAGCGACGCCTCGCTTTTAACCAGAAGAGTGTGAGGCAGGCAAGCCCAGAGAGCCCAGCTAGCGCTGCAACCAGCGGCCAGTGCCGCAGCTTCCTAACTAGCACCAAGGCCCCGCCGAGCTGCAGAGAAGGAATCCGCACGGCGAGCGCGGCGCGCAGACCGTTCAAGGAAGCCAGCGCCAACACTACCACCACTATCGCGCCAATCCAGCGCCGCCAAACATCGGGGCTACTCTTGATCCACCATAGTCCCACAGCACAAACAAGGCCGGAGATCACCACCGCAGCAATTGCCGCAGCGTAGACCGCTGGCGTGGGGGCAGATTGGGCTAGGTAGACCCACGTGTTCCCCGGTTGCAGCGTCTCATTCCAAAAGGGCAGAAGACACAGGTTCGCCAGCGAGATGCCCACCACAAGGTCACGCCTCCCAGGGCAGCACTCTCCGAATCTCCTCGCCACGCGTAGGATCATTCAAGCACCTCGGACGAGAGTCAATACGCCGCGATCACGTCGTGCCACCGGATCACTGAATCGCTCAGCCCGCCACGCCAGCTTGGACCTCTTGCCGGGTCCGCAACCCTTCCCTTGCCGGGCGAACGGCACGCCCGGGGTTACCCTCTGCCCCTTTATCTCACCTGCGACGCTATTACCCCAGCGCCGCCGCTCGTGTTTTCGTAGCGCTCCTTCCTTCCAGGTTACGCCGTACCGCCTCCGCAAACGGCGCCAGCACCGTGGGGGCCGAGCCGGCTCCAAGACAGCGCTCCAGGCGCAGGTAACCATGCGGCTTCAGCGGGATCTCTATCCGCCAGCAAGGCTCACCGTTGGTCTCAACCAGGTCTTCCTCAAAGCACCGCCCGGCCGTCCCGAACTAAACGTAACCCAAATGCTCCACCCCGATCCAAGCCACCGCGCAGAACAGCACGATGACGAGTCCCCTGGCCTCCCCACCACTCAAACTGCTCACCAGCGAGAGGGCCGCCGCCAGCCCGCCGCCCCTGCGAATCAGCTCGCCCCGAATCCATTCGTAGGTGATCTGCAGGCCCTCTTCCTGCGGCGTTTGCGGCTCCCACCCCCAACCCCTGCCTGAGGCGCGGGTTGTCGCTGTTGCGTCCGCGCACACCTCGGAGCCGATGCACCCGCCTCCAGCGCCGGCACACATTGCGCCAGAGGAAGGTCAACAAAGAGCACCAGCACAAAAGAGGTGACCGCCAAAACAGCCAGTAAATACATGGGTACCTACACGGCGCGAGGCCCGCTCCCGGAATTCGATATGCTGGAGGCATGCTGTTTTACCACGTGGCCTTTTATCTGCCCCGAGGCAGTGACCATATGGTCGTCGCTGAAGCGCTCGACTTCCCTGGCGCCGTCAGTCAGGGCTTCGACCTGGCCGACGCCCGCCTGATGATCGCCAGTGCGATCCAAGAACTGGCTGAGGCGCTGTTGGAGGAGGGCAAGCCCCTGCCGCGGCCAGACCCGATGGTCTCCGCTCCCGATGCTGATTTGATCGAGCTCGTGCCCGTAAGCGTCGAGGTCGGGGTGCCTCGCCGATGAAACGCCACCAGTTACTCCAACACCTTGAGCGCTTTGGCTGCCGGCTGGAACGTGAGGGCCGACGGCATTCCATCTACGTGCATCCTGGAACCGGTGCGCGCACTACGGTGCCCCGTCATTCCGAGATTGACAACCGCCTCGCCGCGAAGATTTGCCGCCAACTGGGTGTCGCACCGCCAACCGAAAGATCATGAAGTAGCTGCACCGCAGGACTGTTCGGCTGACTGGGCCGCAGCCTGCGCTGGCTTCAGTCTGCCAGCCCGAATCAGCTCACCCCGAATCCATTCGTAGGTGATCCGCAGGCCCTCCTCGAGCGGCGTCTGCGGCTCCCAGCCCAATACCTGCCTGAGGCGCGTGTTGTCACTGTTGCGCCCGCGCACCCCTTGCGGTTTCGTCAAATCATACAGCTTGCGAATCCGCTTGCCGGCAATCCGCGCCACGATGTCCACCAGCTCGTTGATCGAAACCAGCCGGTCCGTGCCCAGATTCAGCGGATGGGGATAGTCGGAGCGCATCAGCCGGTACAGGCCCTCCACGCAGTCGTCAATGTAGCAGTAGGAACGCGTCTGCTGCCCGTCACCCCACACCTCGATCTCATCCCCATCGTTGGCCAGCGCCACCTTGCGGCAAATGGCCGCCGGAGATTTCTCCCGCCCCCCGTCGTAAGTGCCCAGCGGCCCGTAAATGTTATGAAACCGCACCACCCGTGTCTCCAGACCAAAATCCTCACGGTAGTGGCGGCAGGTGCGCTCCATATAGAGCTTTTCCCACCCATAGCCATCCTCGGCATCCGCCGGATAGGCGTCCTCCTCCTTGAGGGGCATCACATCCGTGGTGTTCTGCCGGTAGCCTGGGTACACGCAGGCGCTCGAGGTGAACAAGAAGCGCTTCACCCCGTTGATTCGAGCTGCCTCAATGGTGTTCATGTTGATTTGAGTGTTGTCGCGCACAATCTCCCCCTTGTAAGTCTCGATGAATCCAATGCCCCCCATGTTCGCCGCCAGATGATAAACCTCATCCACGCCCCGCGTGGCGATCAAGCAGTTGTCAAACCGACGCAGGTCGAGCAGCTCGAATTCGTGCGCGACCGTAGATTCGAACTCAGGGTACTTGATGTCCACTCCCCGCACGCGATAGCCGCGAGCGACAAGATATTTCACTAAATGGTGGCCGATGAAGCCGCCGGCACCGGTTACTAGGACCTGCTTAATGTCCGACATAAGTGGTTACCTCCTTCAGCGTGATGGAAGATCTACCTACGAGCCAATCCGCCCGTTTCTGGACCACGATAGTGCCCGAGAAATCCCGCCGCGATCCGCAGCTGCTGCCGGGCAATGCAGGGTGCGGCTCGCACACCACACAACGGAGGCGTTGATCCCCGCCCCGCCGCCGTTCCAAAACCGGTCAGGCCAGGCCCCCAACTCGCCCGTGCAACAAAAACATTCCACCCGCGATCACCGGCGCGCCAGTACCGAGCCCTACCTGCTCTTGTAAAAACCTTCCCGCACGAACTTTCGTTTGAGCTTTGGCCCCCCACTCGCTCCAGCGGTTGGGCACTTGCCCCCTTACTTCGGGAGCACCTTCCTTGAGTACAGGCACTCTGCCCGCCGAAGCCACGGTCTCCGAGCCCGGCCCAGTGCAGTCGAACCCGCTTCCAAACCTAAACCCGGATTTACATTGCTTACATAGGCCCGAAACGTCTCGTCCGGGGCGGGCGGCGTCCCCTTTGCCAGCGTACGCAGCTCATTACATAGCTTCTGACCAGGCCGTTCGCCGGTAAACTCAATGCGGATGTCGTCGTCCTTCACATTGCCGGATGGACTGTGCACCAACGCGGCGACCACTGCGACCGCCAATGGCATGCGAGCCGCCGGTTCCGTTACGACCTTCGCTATTTGGTGGTGAATGCACACCCAAGACGGGTACAAAAACCCTTTCACACTGGCTTTGATCACTGGGTAAGACGTGTCCACAGTGACCATGGCGAAGTTTTGCGCAGCATGTCCGTACAGCACCAAACGGCCGTCTGATCCGGCAAGTGGCCGATGATGAATTCGTCGGTCGGGCTAGGGCTGAACTCATGGTCTTTAAGGTCCAACCCGCGGAACCAGTAGCCTTCCCGCTTGAGGCGCTTGACCAGGTGGCCGCCGATAAAGCCGCCAGCGCCATTAACCAGGATGCGTTTAGTCATTTTCCATCAGCCCAGAAGTCAGTAAGCGCCGTTGCCGAAGAGGACGGCGCGGGCGGTACGAGAAAGGATGTAGAGGTCCAGCCAGAGGGACCAGTTGCGGATGTAGTACGTGTCTAGGGCGGTTTGGACGTCGATGTCGCCGTCACTGCGGGCTGAGATCTGCCAAAGGCCGGTCAGGCCGGGCTTGACTCTTCTTCGCAGTGCGCAAAACTCCGGGGCAAACTTCGCTGTGTGGTAGCGGGGGAACGGACGGGGTCCCACCAAGCTCATTTCCCCCTTTAGCACGTTCCAAAGTTGGGGAAGTTCGTCCAGGCTGGTGCGCCGCAGCAAAGGACCAATGATGGGCAGAATGCGCGGGTCGTTCTTGAGCTTACAGTAGCGTTCCCACTGCTGCCTGGCCTCGGGGTGACGTTCCAGGTACGCGCTCAGCAGCTTCTCCGCGTCAGGGTACATGGTCCGCAGTTTCAGAACGCGGATAGTCCGGCCGCCGAGTCCCTCACGCTCCTGACAGTAGAAGGCCCTGCCCGGGCTAACGCGCTTGATGAGGAGTGCCGAGAGAGCGATTACGGGTGCGGCTGCGATCAGCCCTGCGCATGCCACTGTGAGATCCATGACACGCTTCAGCCAACGGTTGAAAGGGATGAGCAGGTTGTGGCGGATGTGCAGACCAAGGACGCCGCCGAGGTCTGTGGGAGCTACCCACAGGCTGGGCACACCGAACAGATCGGGTATTACGATGACATAGGGGAACAGGGACGACATCCTCTCAATCAGGGGCACAAGATGGGCGCGGTGGAGGCCGGGCATGGCGACAATCACGTAGCGGATACGAAGCGAACGGCCGATTTCTCCAGCCATCGAGGTGGGCCCCAGTACAGGCACGCCTTCACATTCGCCAAGCTTAGAAGGATCATCGTCGAGACAGGCCATGGGCCTTAAGCCCAGCGCGCGCCTGGATCTGAATTCCTTGATCAGGAGCTGGGCGGTTTTTCCCGCGCCGAGGAGCAGGACAGGCGCGCCGAACCATGACCGCGCAGAGAAGAGGTGACAAACCATCGCGCGAAGGAAGGGGACGAGCGCCACGGAGAGCACCCAGCAGGAAATGAAGACGCCCCGGGAGTGAGCGCCCACATCCTTTTGAAGAAAGATGGCAGTGGTGAGGATCAAGTAGACGATTGAGGTGCCCTGGACACAGCGGCGGAGCTGCTCCACAGGGTTCATGCCGATTCCGGGATAGAGCCCCTCGAGCGAGTAGGCGATGAGGAAGAGCACAAGGGCAGGCCAGAACTGGCGATGCAACGCGGGGACAGAGGGATTCACGAGAGCCCAGAGTTGAAACCCCACGAGAGCTGCCACCATCAGGGCCGCGGCGTCCGAGAGGAGGAAAAGGAGGCCAGTGGCTAACGAATTGGGTCTGGTATGCGCTAGGCTGGGTGAAGCGAGTTCCAGCGAAACCTGGGTAGCCATCACGTCCTCGCCTCGAGCCGCGCCCGAAGATCCTGCTCGAACTGGCTTAAGACAAGGTCTTTGTTCAGCGACTCAAGGGCGTACTGCCGGGCGGCCGCCCCGAAACGAGCGCGAGAAGCGGGATCGCCCGCAAGGCTTTCGATGGCAGCAGCCCAGCCAACTGGATCCCCCGGAGGAACGATGACCCCGCAGCGCGAGACGACCTGCCCCACTTCGCTCCGCGGGCTTACCCCTGCGATCACAGGTCGACCGGTCGCAAGCATTCCGAGCAGCTTCGACGGTAGCACGAGGTCCTCCACGGCCGGGTCTTGGGGCAGGAGGTGTATGTCGGCCAAGTTTAGGAGGTCGTTGAGGCGGTTTAAAGGCTGGAGCGGGAGGAACCGTACGTTCCGGAGGGAGGCCGCTAGTCCTCGCATTTTGGCAGCCACCGGGCCGTCGCCGCAAAGCACGAACTGTATCTGTTCGTGGCTCGACAGAAGGCACGCGGCCTGGATAAGCACTTCTACGCCCTGCTTGGCATTCATGGTCCCCGAGAAGAGGCAGACCACCGTAGCCTGGGGTATGCCGAGCTCGGATCGAAAACTGCTTGGCTGCGTCATCGGGTATATCACGGTAGTGTCGACCCAGTTTGGAAATAAGACCTGTCTTCGGGGCTCCACACCCTTTTGAGACAGCCGTATCTCCATAGCCCGCGAGATTGTTGAAACGACGTCAAAGTGCTTGAGTAGCCATGACTCAAATCCAACCAGCAGGGCCTGCAGCAATGAGCTTCTGACCTGCCCGAGCTTGAACGCGATGTCCAGCTCAAAATCCTGAACGTGCAGCCACGAAACCGCGCCCGAGCATTTGGCCGCTAGTAGGGAGGGCACGGCGTTCAGCAGCGATGGTTCCACGACGAAGACAACGTCCGGACGCCACAGCGTTTGCCGGACCACCACCGGCAGACTGCTGACCATGAAGCTCAATGCGTATAAGATACGCCTCAAGCCCGAAGGCCGGCGCGGCACCCACAAAGGGCAGCGTGTCACGCAGACCCCACCGATGACCTCCGTATAGTAGCGCCACTGGCGGAACGGTGGCTGGACCCTCCACTGCGGATAATACGGAGGGGGGCAAACGACGCGTACCGCGTGCCCGCGCTGCACAAGCCACTCGCACATCTCCGCAGTATAGGTGCCGTTGCCAATGGGCTCTGGCCTATAGAAGATGTGGTGGACCAAGATCTTCATGGTTGATTCAGTGCGCCTTTATCCGCGTGGCCGCCGGCGGCCCAAATGGAGCCTGTCGCGTCCAGCTGCCACAGCCATTTCCCGCCCTCCCAACCGGGCCACAGCTATCCAGCTATGATCACCGGCCGCGGACGAAGAGTGCATCCATTTGGAGATACTCCCCGGAGCGCGGATCCCGGAGAAAGCCCACCGGCCGCAAGAACCGGAAGCCGCTGTCTTCAATGAGCGCCGCGAGCTCAAGAAAAGGAAGCTCGCCCTCGTACAACGGCTGGAACGAAGTTTCACATACGATAAATTCGACTTGTCGCAGTAACCGCCTACCCCCCCGGAGTACGTTGGCCTCGTAACCTTGCACGTCCAGCTTAAGCAGGATTGGCTCCGCGAGCACCTGCGATGCGAACTCCTCATCTAATGTCGACGCGCCTACCCGAATCGTGCGGACCGCGCGGGCCTTGGGAAACGCCGATAGGTGCCGCTCGTTGAGGCAGAGAACCGAGCTCGACTGACTGTGGGCGTTCACGTGGAAGTCCACCTCACCAGACCTGTCCGACAGCGCGACATTATGGGGGACGAGATTCGGAACGCGCAACGCCACGCGTTGGAGGCGACGAAAGCACTCCGGGATGGGCTCGAAGGAATGTACAACAGCGTTTGGAAAGAGTTTGGCGCACGCGACGCCAAACTGTCCAATATTTGCTCCCACGTCAATCACGGTGGCAGGTCGGACCCCTTCGCGGACCAACCTGCTCACCATGAGGAAAGAGGTGACTGAAAATACTGGCCACCTTACCGCCCACAGGAAATGGCGTTCAAAAGCGAGGGACACAGCAACCATGATGCAGTCTCTCAGGCTCACGATGGCAGCCTCCGGAACTTGGTTCGCGGAGCGTCCCTCCAGCTATGCTGGTGGGAGCCTGTCGGCCAACGAACGCCGCTGTTTGGGCGTGCGGGAGCCTTCGATTGGTGGCGGCCCCAAGTTCCCATAGAACAGGCCGGCCAGCAGTCGATTCCTGCGCAGGGTGTACAATGCCCGGTGAGCCAGATCGGCCAGCCACGAGTCATAGAGCAAGGTTGTTAAGAACCTGCTGTTGAATGCCAACAGCGCCAGTCTGTTGACGAGAGTGTGTTGGAGGGAGCAACGTTCGGTGCAGAACTGACTCACCTGAGTATTGAGCTCCACTTCGGACATGTTCATGGGGAACATACCCTCACGGGCCGCCAGCCGGTGGTGCTTGATGGACCAAGGGTCAATGCCCATGATGAGGCAGCACACCAGCGACCCGGCGCCGAGGTCGCGCGCTGCGATAAGCAGCCCTTTGCGCATCGGCTCCCCGATCAAGGGCCCGTTCTTGTTCAAGATGTACTCGGCATCGAACAATGCAAGTTTCGGCCGCAGGGCCTTGTTGATGCCGATGATGGCCTCAGCGAACTGATGGTGCTGGCGCAAGCGCATGGGATCGGGCAGGCAGCCCCACTGGTTCTTGAACGCGAGGCTGACCCCCGTCATTGCGTGAACCTTAGGTACCGGCACCGTGATGAATACGTCAACGTCCCGCAGAAGCAGCGTCGGGAGTCTCAGGCGCAGTGTGCGGTTGCCAACCTTCACGGTCACCTCTTCGGAGGGGACCGTGCTGAGGTTCACCAGCCTTGCTCCATATTTGGCAGCGATGCGGTAAAGGCCGTGACCCTCGAACGCCTGTTCTGCCACGAATCCGTGGTAGCCTCCGTCAGATTCGCCAATGTACACGACGGCTCCGCGCGATACCAAAACAGCCGTCAGTGCCTCGAGGAACTCGGGGCGGACGGTCACACCCGGGATGTGTGTCCGCCATGTAAGGTTCGGCTTGACAAACACCCGAGTGCCAGGCCCCATGCACTCCTCCCACGAGAGATAGGCGAGGGCGTCTTCGATGCTTGCAGCCAGCCGCTCAAGCGTTCGTACGCGTGCTATAAATACCCTCTTACGCTGTGCCATTGGAAACTGTGGAAACAGAAGTTCCAAAGGTCAGACCGCGCAGCAGTTGCGCCAGATTAGCCAAGAACCTACTCATGGAGAAATGCGATCTGAAGCATCGTTCCGCATGAAGGCTCATCCGAGCTCGAGCCTTTTGGTCCAGCCCGATCCATTCCCCGAGGCCTCGCATCACGCCGTCGGCATTGTCCGGAAAGACAATCCCTGCACACTCCTGTGCGATTTCGCGCCAAATGTTAACCTTGTCGCTAATCAGGACTGGAAGGCCACATGCCATCGCCTCGACGATGGCGACGCCGAAGTTTTCGCTGTGCGAGGGAAGGATAAAGGCCTCAGCTAGACGCAACGCGGCCCACTTCCAGGGGCCATACAGCGGTCCAGCCCAAGTGATGCGCCTTGTCACGCCTAGCTGCCACATCATCTGGGCGAGCTCCCGCTGATACGGGGAATCTGGCCCGACGAACAAGAAGTGAATATCGTCGGGACACTTAGCAGCTGCCGCAATTACCAAATCGAGCCCTTTCTTCTTGTCAATTCTCCCCAGGCTCACGAGTGTCCTTTTATTCCGGAGCTCGGGGTGCCGTTCGTACAGCGTTGCGACCGCGGCACAGTCCACGTCAGGTGGAGGCTCAACGCCAAAGCCTGTCACTAGTTCGGTAGCCCTGTACGGCCAAAAACTACGCCGGGCGAGCAGCCGCTCTTCCTCTGCGGTGAAGAGCACAGCGCGCGCATCGCGTAGGACAAAACGTTCCCCGGCGTGCCACAGGCAAAGTTTCTTCATGTGCTTCAACGGATGGGCATGCCGAAACCAGGGGTCCAACATGCCATGGGGAAACACGAAGTACGGCACCTCCGTCCGCCGCAAGGCCAGCCACGTCCCAAGGCTGGAAAACCGCCATAGGCCGCTCACGATTACGGCGTCGTACTGACGCGCGCGCACCCGCAACCAGCGGACCAGCGCGCGATTGAAGCGGTAGTACGTGAACCCTGCTCCAATGGCGTGCACTGGAGCCGCCAGGTCGTTCAGCCAGGGCGAGTCCGGTGGGTCCAGCGTGAGCACCTCGAAATCCAATGAGTACGCCCGACCGTATCGACACCAGCTCCGCACGCTTGCCTGAGGCCCGCCCAGCGCTGGATCCAGTGAGGGCATGATCACCAGGACCTTCACGATCCCCCCGGGTAGCGCGTAGCGAAGAGATACGAGAGGTGGCGCCTTAAATTGAACTTGTACGCCACTTTTGCCACCGCTGCGGCCAACGGTGTTCGTGGCGGTACGCCAGCGCGCAAGATCTTGTCACGGATTCTTTGCCGGAACAAAGCATGCTCCTCCGCAAAACGACCTGAGCAGGTGATAGACTCCGGATGCAACCGGAAGTCTCCCAGTAACACATTCGTGTACCCGATTCGTGCACCGGCAAGCGCCATATCGATGACCAGCTCGGCGTCCCAGCCTACTTTGGCGTCGACATTGAAGCCACCCACCCGCTCGAAAATATGCCTGCGGAAGAAAGTGGCTTGCTGCCAGAAGTTGCATGTCTCGTAAGCATAGCCTTGCAGAGAGAGCCGATCCGGGGTGCGTCTGCGCAAATACGGCCTTCCCTGCTCGTCAATTAAACGGATCGCACCTAGTAGAAGATCTACCTCCGGGTGCGCCTCGAAATACCGGCGAACGTAATCCAAAGCGTACGGCAAAAACCGATCATCAGCGTTCAGGTAGCCGAGAATTTCGGCTCTCGATGCCGCGAAGCCCTTATTGAGTCCGTCAGCCGGGCCCCTGTCCGGTTCAAAGATGATCTTGCTGAACATGTTCGCATTTGCCCGGATTAGCTCGCGAGAACCATCCGTGCTTCCCGGATCGACGATCACGTACTCGATACGACCACCGCCAGCAGCGGCGACAGATCTAAGGGCTTCCGGTAGAAATCTAGCCTGATTGAAGCAGATCGTAACGATACCTATCTTCGATTCCATAGCCTCACTCGACCTTCACCTGTAGCCAGCCGGTATCGCTATGCCAGCAGCTGCTCTTGAGCGACGCGCCTGCCACCGAACCTACGACTCAGGCTGCCGAATCCCGAGCACGTGTTCCGACGGCTTAGAGCCCTGGCCGCCAGCAATCCAAACAGCAGTCCCGCACTGGGGTAAGGCTCCTCGGCGCGCACAGCAAACGCAGTCAGTACAGCAGCATACGCGCCCAATACCCACGCTTCCCGGCCAACAACCCGACGCCCGCCCCGCAGCAACCGCAGCACAGGAGCCGCCAGGACGCCCCCCAGCAAGGCCAGCCCTACTGGACCTGCTGCGTACAGGACGTTCAGATATAAACTCAAGTGACTTGCGGGTAACCAAAAGCCTATTGATTCCGCCAGTTCTATGTTCGCGTGACCCAGTCCAACCCCAAACGCCGGAATGCCCCTCGTTGCGACATATCGATAGATATAATCGCGGTTCGACGCTCCAAGGCCGCCCTCCCATAGCCGTGCCGTACGGCCCCAAAGCACCTTGAACACCTCACCTCGCTCCACCGTGGAATTCATCACCAGCGCGCCCCCTACACCTGCCGCAACTGAGAGCGCCGCCAAGCTCCGCCGAGCAGAGCGCCAGAGCTGCCGCGGCTCAGCAAGCTGCGCAGCAAACGCGACCGTGACGCCTACGAGGAAACTCAGAAACCCCGTCAGTGCGCCCGTCAGCACCATTACCACGCCAAAAAGCACGCGATACATTGTGCCCACAATGCCATCGACAGCAAACGATAAAAATAGCGGCAACAACAACCATTCAGCTAAATGAGAGGGCTCACGGAACGGTCCCCTCGCTCGGAAAAAGCCGTAGGTCCCCTCCAGAACCCGGGGCTCCCCGCCGTCCGTATGGATGCGCGTCCGAGGAAGGTCGGGCAACCCTGTGAAAGGAGCGAAATACATGTAGACCGATCCTAAAGCCACAAGGGCCGACACCAGGAGTACTCGCCTAGTGAGCGTCTCGCCAGACAGTGATGTCGTAACCCGGATCGTTAAGTTGGCTACGGCCCAGAACACCGCGATGTTCAGGAATCTTAGGGACACGAAAATCGGGTATGAGGTCGTAGCCTGGACCGGCATTCTTTCCCAGTAGTCTCCGGAGACCATTCTGACCGCAGTAACGCCAAGCGCCCAGAGAAAGAACGCGACAAATGGTGCACGGCCCGCGACGCGGGGACGTGATCCGCCCCTTAGCATGAAGACGGCAGCGATCAACCAGCCTACCTGACCAACGTACTGCAGCGGAATTCCGGCTATGCTGTAAGCTTCGAGACATGAAACGAAATACAGAACGGTAGCAACTGCGACTGTATAGGGTGCTAGCCCACCATGCGGTATCGTAGCCGGGCACGCTGGTTTGGTTTGACTGCCGAAGCACAGTGGCCCACCAGATTTCGGCCTGAAGCCCGTTCCACGACACGAAGTCCTGTACTTGCTGACTGGCATCAGGTACTACGACGTTTGAGTGGCTTCGTGTGCCGCGGGTAAATAGAGCTCGTAGAGACTTAGGTAGCGAGGCAGCGCCGCCTGCCAACTGTGTGCCGTCGCTGCACGGGTTAGGGCAGAGTGGAAGGTAGTCGCGTGTGCCGGGTCCGCGAAGAGGTCCATAATAGTAGCGAGCCGTTCAATGTCACCGGACGGATACAGGTGGCCCACGGGGTATAGCTGAAAGAACCGGCGGAAGTATGCGGTGTCGGTCGCAATGACCGGGACCTGCCACTTACAGGCTAGTAGCAGGACACCCGAGCCCTTGTCGTAAGGCCCCGAGTACGGCAGGATTGTCGCATCGGCTGCTGCAAAGTATAGCGGTAGCTGTTCTTCAGGCACGAATTCGTCAACGATGCGCACGTGCTTGCAGCCTACGTGTTTCGCAATCTCACCGGGCATTGGGCCGGAGATATACTTTCCGACGAACAGCAATATCGGTTCTGAGGAGCAGCGCACAGCCGCCTGGAGGACGGTTTCGTAGTCCTTGGAGGGGCGCTGTGTTCCGAAGAGAAGGAAAACCGGTGCCGAGGTGCTGAGGCCAAGGCGAAGACGAGCCTCCCACCTGTCGGGCTTCACTTGTGGGGTGCATATGGCATAGGGGACGACGTGCACATGTTCGCGAAACAGTTTTGCCCACTGCGCGCGAATCTCCTCGGTTTCGCAAACGAAGCCCACCCGACCAGTCAAGGCCACGACCGCAGCTGCGCCCCGTTGGAGGATCGTCTTGATTGTGCGGCCGATTACGGACCTCGCCCAGCCTGGGCCAGCTTCTGGAGGCCCAAGTAAAGTGCACATCACCGCGCGCCGTCGACAAAGCGCAAACGCCGTTGCCAATAGTGGCGATGCATCGGTGAAGTGGATGAGATCCGCCCCCCGTAACAGCCCCTTCCGTGCGGCAAAGGCGAGGCAGGCCGCCTGCTGAAGAAGCCCGTTCAAGCAACCAGTCTTTCCGAGTAGTCCGCGCAGTAGCCTGCACTTGGGCCCAAGAACGACGTAGTGACGCACGTTTGGCGGCAGCCGCACAACACCGAGTGGCTCGAAAAGCGTCAGGACCGAAACGCGGAGGCCGCAACCCGCCAAGGCAGCGGCCAGATTGGACGTGTTGATCCAATAGTGACCAGGCCGATGAGCCCAGGGTGAAACCAACAACACCGAGCGCATAACGCCCCCTCCGGGGTAGCCACCAAGCGGGCCCTCTCAACGCCCCCAATTCACCGTTCGATGCCCTCAAGCAGCGCGTAGGTCACCGCGGTGTCATCGCCCCGCCCATTTTCTAACGTCCGCTGTAGATAGGCTTTCGCCCGCCAAGCATTTCAAGGAACAACGACAGCATCGCTTCACAGTAACGGCTCCAGCTCATCTGTCGAACCTTCGCTAGGCCAGCCGACGCTAGCCGATTCCTGAGCTCAGCAGACACAATCAGCTCCTCAATGCGTGACGCAAGTGCCGGCGGCGACAGTGGTGGCACTAGGAGGGCATCTACACCGTCGGTGAGTACCTCGGAGGCACCCGTGCTGGTGGAGACCACCGTCGGCGTTCCGCAGGCCATCGCTTCAAATACGCTGTTACCCCAGCTTTGGTTGTGGTTACACCAGACGAACACGTCACTGCGTTCGTAGAGTTCCCGCAGCCTGGCCTCGGGTACCTGACCGTGAAATTGCACGCGGGATTTCAGCCCCAGCCGCGCAACCAGCTCCTTCAGCCACTCCGCGTATTCCTGGTCAGACGCCTCGTAGCCGACCAAGTCACACACCACGTCATGTTTCCGCTGCAGGATCTCCACCGCCAGGATCAGGTCCTCGAAACGGCGATAGCGGTAGAACACCCCGACGCTCAAAATGCGGAACGGCTTCGCAGCAGCGGCCCCTTCCCTACGTGAGGTGGCAGTGAAGCCGCGCAGATCCACGCCGCAGCGGAACACTCGTGCGTCGCGGCCGTAGCACTCTATCAACCAGCGCCGGTTTCTTTCGACATTCACCACCACTTGGTCAACAGCAGTCATCCAGCGGCGCTCGTAAGCCCGGCACTTGCGCCCATAGCCGAGGAGGCGGAACAGTCTCTTCACGCTCGTCCAAGCACTGCGATCGGTAGGCAAGTGCAGACCCACTTCGAAGCACGCTGGAATGTCGTTGCATTGCAGCACGGTTGGAACGTTGCACCTAGTGCGGGCAAAGTAAATGAGATCGGCGCAGTCGTGTCCGTTGATTAGATCCGTATCTAAGTCGATCATCCTAGTAAACTGCTGGGCGATTCTTTCGCGAATGTGGAGCCACCGTCGCCATAGGTAGACCTTCTTCGCGGCAATGAGGGGTTTCGTTGCGCGGATAGCCAACTCGCTGAGCAGCTGGCGCCGTTCCATGCCGAGGTCAGGATTTGTTCGAATTTCGAGACCCGGAGTCAGCTCTGGATAGCACTCTTCCGCAAAATCAACTGCGTAGATCACCGGCCGATGACCGGTATTGGTCAGATACCGGGCCAGCTCCAACAACTGACGTTGCGTGCCGCCTCGCACATTTAGGTCATGAACCAATAGCGCGACTTTCATGACTCTCAAAAGAAGTGGCGACCGTTTTCTGCCGCCAGTGACGCAGCGTCCTGGCCGCGGCAATCAGGATCTCCCGCTCCTGCTTGCTGAGCGCCATGTGCCATGACAGCAAGAAACCGGCAGCCGCGGAGGCGAGATATCTAAGTGCGATGCTGGCGACAAGGGGCCCCTCGGCACCGGCTGCCAGGTTGCCTAGTGCAGTACCGATGCAAGCGGCCAGGATCGGCACTCCGTACACTCTCAGCGAGGTGGACCACACCGGACATCTCAGCACCTTGGCCTCCACGTACCATATCGCCGCCACAACGTCAAGATATGCCACGAGGGTGGCCACAGCCGCGCCAATAAGACCGTAGCTCTTAGTAAACAGGTAGCCCAACACCGTAATAACCAGCGTTTCGAAGGCGATGAATGCCGTGTTGATGTGCGGCCGTCCGATCCCGTTCAGGAGGTTGTGTGGCACCACCGTACAGGCTAGCAGGAGGCTGGCGCATATCTGCAGCTTGAAGATGACGGCGCTCCGCTCGGCGAACTCCGGCCCCAGCCAGAGCCGCAGAATCGGCGCCGCCAGGGGAATCAGCGGAACCGCCACGCCGGCGGCGCACGCCACCGTCACCTTAGCGCCGGTCTCGTACAGGCGCCGGATTCGTTGATACTCTGCGCGGGCTAATAGTGAGCTGGACAAGGGAAAGACGATGTGTGCTGCCTGCGCGACTACTTGGTGGATTTTCAACGCCACCGCATGGGTCACCACGTAGTAGGTCAGAGCCGTAGCCCCTAGCAGCGAACTGATGTAGAGCCGGTTCAGTTGCACCAGGGCGGTCGAGCCAAGCGCGGAAAGGGCGCTGAAGATCCCGAAACGCAGGAGCACGCGGAACAGTCGCCGGTCGAAACGCCAGCCTACAAGAGGCTCCGGAACCAGCCGTAGCACCACTGTGGCATGTAGCAGCACCGCGAGCCAGGCCATCACGGCGTGGGCCACCGCCAGAGCACGCACGCCCGCCCCGAGCCGCACCACTGCGACGGCGGCAAGCGTAGTGCCGGTGCTGACGATCACATCGACCGCCGCCACAAGGCCGTACCGCTGGGCGGCGCGGGGGATCGAAGCTAGGCTGGCCCGCATGAACTGCGCCGCCAGCACGAATGCAGTAACTCTCAGCACAAACTCGGCGTCCGCCACACACCCGGCAGGGATCTTGAACAGCCGCTCCGGCAGGCCAGGCGCCGCCATGAACAGGGCCGCACCCAGAAACACTCCTATTGCGGTTTGCAGGATCAACGTCGTGCCGACAATGCGCTTGATGGACGAGTAATCCCCCGTGGCGATGCTTTCCGCGCCATACTTTAGGCTGGCTGCCGCGCCGCCCAGATCAAACAGACCGAGGAAAGCGACTGCGGCGACGGTGGTTGCCCACACCCCGTAAACGTCGGGGCCCAGGCCTCTAACGATGTACGGAGTGGTCGCAAACAACATGATCGCGCTCCAGAGGAATTCCGCCACGCTGAAGACGGCGTTCCGAGTGGCCGTGTTGGCTGTCAGTCTGTTGCTAGTCTCCACGCAAGTGGCTTGTCGCATAGCAACCACTACCATGGGCAAGGCGTCTGGTCAGGATGCCCCTTCGAACGAGGCCCATTGAGTTGACTGAGCAAGAGTCCGCCGAACTGCCCCATGTGGCGGCTTCGCGGGCCCTGCCGGCCAGCGATGTCTTCCGTGCCCGTTTGATTCTGCTGCTGGCCGAAGGCCGCAGCTACGCCGCTATCAAACGGGACTTACATACCACCGCGCCGACAATCGCCCGCTGGAAGCAGCGCTTCCTGGAGAAAATCGCCACCCGGGGCACCAACCCACCGTGATCGCGCCCAAGCTCCAGGCGCGAGTGCTGGCGGCCACCCAGCGCCGGCCCAAGGACGGCTCCATGCACTGGTCGTGCCGTAAACTGCAGCCGTGCGCGTCTGCCGCTCCACACTCCACAGGATCCGAGTCCGTGCCGATGAGCCTTGCCCCTGTATTACGCGCCTCGCGTTGCTTTTCATCCCCCCGACAGAGGGCGCTCGTATCAGCCACCTCGTGCTATTTCACCAACTGCTGCAGGAGTTCATCAGACCGTTCACCATCGCCGCCAGCCACAATTCAGCGCGAAATGCCGTATTCGAGGGCATTGCGACGGCCCGGAGACGGCCTGGGAGTGTGTCGGAGAGAAGATTCCCAGGAACGAGGAATCAACAACTTACGACCAATTCGGTGGCATCGCTAGTCCGTAAGTCATTGATTCTGCGTAGCAGACTTCTTCTCTCCGACGGATTCCTAGTGCTGCCGGCTCCTTGGCGCACAGCAAGGTCTTCACGCCGGATTCATGTGGGACGCTACATGGCCAGCAACGATCCGGACTTCGAACGCGGGGCGGCCGACATCATCGGACTGTATCTGGACCCGCCGCAGCATGCGGCGGACTTCTGCGTGGATGAAAAGTCGGCCATTCAGGCCTTGGACCGGCTGGACCCGGTGCTGCCGCTGTCGCCCGGGCATCTGGAGCGGCATGGATTCGAGCACTACTGCCACGGCACCCTGTCGCTGTACGCTGCCCTGGACGTGGAGACCGGCAAGGTGCATGGCCCGACGGCCTCCCGCCACACCAGTGAGGAGTTCGTGGGCTTTTTGGGGGACGTGGTCCGCCACGCCAAGGGCAAACGGGAAATCCACATCATCCTGGACAACCTCCCGGCTCACAAGACCAAAACGGTCGAGCAGTTCCTAACCGAGCATCCCGAAGTGAAGCTGCATTTCACGCCGACTTACTTTTGCTGGCTGAAACAGATCGAGACCTGGTTTGCCCGCATTCAGCCGGAGGTGATCGCGTGCGGGGTGTTCACCTCCGTGCCCGACCTGGCGCGCAAGCTGACGCGCTACATCCGGGGGTACTCGAAAACCGCCCGCCCGTTCCGCTGGAAGTACTCCGATGTCCGCCGCCGCCTCCGACCATGATAAAGAAATCACTGCAACAGGCCGCTAGTTCGCGTATGAAGGTCCTTGGCTGCCCAGCTCACACCCTTCTCATCGAGCGATCACGCGGGCGTGGTGAGCTCCGCTGCGGCGCGCTCACCCGTTGATCGCCCGGCAGGCCCGCAACCATTGGCGCATCCAGTAACCCATCTGGTGGAAGTACCCCCGTGTGCTATCCGTCCAGATGGATCCTTTGAAGCTTTCAACGGCGTCCTCCAGGGCGTGACTCAGCGACAAGTACGCCATCGGGTACGACTGCCCCTCCAGCCTAGTCTGCTTCAACCATTCCAGTAGGTCTTCCAACACCAGAATGCAGGGCAGTTCAGCGCTCGCGTCCTTGAGGTAATCGTGCCGGTTCCTCCGGTGGTCAACGACCGGCATGCCGACCCGGAGCAAATGGTTCATGTGCTGGGCGCAGATCTCGGTGAAGTAGCCACTGAAAATGTCGCCGTATCTGTCAATCTTCGTCCCGCCAAGCGGATAGCCCATCCGAATAAAGTAGTAGCTAGGAATGGCATCCCGATGCAGTGCCGTATTCTGGGAGTTGATCGGTGTCCAGGAACCTGGTGCCAGAACCACCGAGGAGTCTCCCCTTAAACCGAGAGCCCGAACCGGGACCCCCAACCACGTGATGCCATCCAAGTCCGGTTCTGAAAGCCACAGGCCCGCATTCAGGCGCACCGTTCCCGTCATTCGTCTGTAGCAGACATCTCCCTTTTTATGCCGCTGGCGGTAAGGGAAACCGCGCGGATACACCGTAACCGGCGGTTCCAGCTCAAGCAGGTCGCAAATATTGAACCAACCGGAGCTGCTTTCAAGAACATCGAGTTCCTGTGGCGCCGAGCAGACAATCCCATGCTCGGACAAGAAGTCAGAATCAGGCAAGCAGTAATTATCGTCGTCGATCGAAACGAGGAAATCCACCCCGCGCTCAAGCGCCATCAAGAAGCCAACGTTCCGCCGACCGTCTGAGTCGTAAGGGACGAGGCCCGCAAAGCCTCCCAGTTTGTCCAGAAACTCGTCCTGCTCCGCAATGGTCGGGCAAGCGATGTTTAAACCGCGCCTCGAAAGCTGCTGAGCCCGAACGAAAACCTCCGAGGGTGTTTTCCGGTCCGGAATAACAATCACCGAAGCGTGCTCTAGGTGACCATATTTGGTGATGTTGTCATAGTACCCTTGGAGAACATCGCCGTCATGTATTGTGGTTAAGACTAGCGCACATTTCCAGTCCATTTAGCACCCCAAGGAATGTAATCAGCTCCCTCTCCCCCAATTCCGTTTGTGGGACCCTTGTTGCGGTCGGGGCGGTGGGTCAGCGTAAAGCGCCTGCGAAGGAGCGGTGGGGAGCTTCGGAATGGTCGGACGCGCTCATGCTCGCCGCTGCCTGAACACCTCGCAAATGGGGATACCTAGGCGGGAACTCCTAAGTCCGCACAAGCCTCCGGCTTTCTCGGCCCCAACGCCGAGCCCCGCTTTTTGCACCTCAACCGCGCCGTTAGGCTCCTGATTCCTGTTTTATACACTAAGCTCACCGCAAGAGTCAAGAGGGAGCCTCCCCTGGTTTTCGCGGACCGCGCTCTGGAACTCTCGGCCCGTGCGGACGCGCCGCTCAAGCTCGGGGAGCCAATCTTTGGGCACGTGTCGGGTCTGCTTGCGTCCCTCGACCATGAAGGTCCAGGTCCAGGTAGAGCGGCCGGGGTCACGGGGACGGGCGCAGTGGCAAGTGGGCTTGCCGGAGCGCAGCCCGCTCTCAAGGCGGTGATTTCCTGCTAGACGAGTCGAATAGGAAAGCTAGGGGCGGCCAGGCGGCCCGCGCTAAAGTGGGATTATGCTTCTCCTCTGGCTGGCCGCCAGCGTGGCCACGTGGGTACCCGCTCGCTGGACCGCCCAAGATCCGCAGTCACTCGAACTGCTCGCAGGCACTCCCATAAACTGCTTGCTGATGGAAAAGGTTTCCCCGGAGTTCCTTGCCGCGGCGTCTTCACGCGGCCTTGCAGTTCTGCTCACCTTGCGGCCCGAGGCTGATCTCGAAGCTGTCTTGCACAGTGCGGTTCACGCCGGACTTTCCGGGCTTGTGCTGGAAGGCGCCTTCGAACAAGCCCAGCGCGAGCGCGCTCGCAGGGCGCTGCCACAGACCGGCCTGCCACTGATCGAGTTGCCTCCCCGCGCACACCTCCGGCTGGACCGTTCTGGTCCCATCTTGGGCAGCTACCAAGGGCTGTGGCCGGGCATACGCGTGAGCGAGAAAGGAGTCGCCCGCGCCGCTCCCACCGGCAGCCCGTGGCTGGAAACCAACACCGGCTTCTTGCGCTACCTGCGCGCCGCTACTGATGCGCCCATTTGGATAGCCAACCGGCCACCCGCCGGCCCCACATCCATGGAACGATATCTGGCCGCCGTAGCCGACGCCGCCATTATCGGCGCGCGCTGGGTGGTGGCTCTGGACCCTGACTTCGACGGTCGCTTGCAACGGCGCGAGGCTAAAGCGCTAGCCGCCTGGAAGCGCATTGCCGAGCATTTGAAATTCTACGAGGATCATCCCGAGTGGAGAAACTGGAAGCCCTCGGGCCAGCTTGCCATCATCATAGACGGCACCAGCGGAGCCTTGCTGGCCAACGGAATCGTAGACATGATTGCCGTCAGGCATGTGCCGCTGCGGGTGGTGCCACGCCAGCGCCTGAGCCAGCAAGCACTCCAGGGAGCCCGCATCATCGTGAGCGTAGACCCCGCCGCGCTGGATGAAGCCGCCAAGCAATTGCTGCGCAGCTTCACACGCGCCGGCGCCACACTGCTTTCAGGACCCCCTGGTTGGAAGTTCCCTGCGCCCACAGTGGACCAAATCACCCTCGACGAGAAAGGCATCGAAAGCCTCGGTGAGATCTGGCGGGAAGTCAATTCCGTTCTGGGCCGCCGTAATCTGGGAGCGCGCCTGTTCAATGTCGCCGGCATGCTCTCCCACTTGCTGGCCAGCCCCGACGGCGCCCAGCTCGTTTTGCATTTGGCCAATTTCACCTCTTATCCGGTCGAAAACATCACCGTTCACCTGCCCGGCAGCTACACACGCGCACGCCTGCTTGCGCCCGGCGAGCCCCCGCGCGAACTCGCCCTGCAACAGATCGAGGAAGGTGTGGCGATAGAAATTGAACGCGTATCAAGCTGCGCTGCGCTGCTGTTAGACTGTAAGCGATGACCCGGAGGGAGTTGCTCGCGTTGTTGGGTGGCGGGGCCTACGCGGCGCCGGGGCGCAGTGCGCCGGTGGCGATCGTTCGGGCCCGCGGCTACGAGCAAGGGCTGGAAGCGGCGGTGGCGGGCCTTTTTGATCAGCTCGGTGGCCTGGGACGACTGGTCAAGGGCAAGACGGTGACTATCAAGCTGAATCTCACCGGCAGCCCCGCCTCGCGCTTCGAGGGACGGCCGCTGGGCTCCACACACTACGTGCATCCGCGCCTGGTAGGCGCCGTGGTGCACGCTATGGGCCGGGCTGGCGCCCGGCGCGTGCGCTTGGTGGAAAGCTGCTGGGCGACCGGGGGTCCGATGGAGGAGTTCCTGCTCGATTGCGGATGGCCCGTGCGGGCTTTGGCCACTGCTGCGCCCCAAGTGGAATTTGAAAACACCAACGCGCGCGGCAAGGGTCGCCGTTACGTTCGCCTGAAGACGCCTCCAGGCGCCTGGATCTACCCGGCCTACGACCTAAACGAAGCTTACGAGCAAACCGATGTCTTTGTCAGCTTGGCCAAGCTTAAGAACCACGCCACTTGCGGCGTCACACTGTCGCTGAAAAACTCATTCGGCATCACGCCCGCATCCATATACGGGGATGACGCCGGCCTCGAGGAGCCCAACGAGAACCCAACTACCGGACGCGCCGCCGTCTTTCATTTCGGCAAGCGGGGGCCTTCGCGCAGCGCACCGCAGGAGTTCGATCCCCAATCCAGCCGCGATCCTGGCTACCGCGTGCCGCGCATAGTGGCCGAGCTGGTCGCTGCCCGGCCCGTAGACTTAGCCGTGATTGACGGGATTGAAACCGTGACCGGAGGCGAAGGACCATGGATTGATGGCCTCCGATTCGTCCAACCCCACTTGCTGATCGGCGGTCTGAATCCGGTTGCCACCGACGCTGTCGCCATGGCCGTCATGGGCTACGATCCCCAAGCCGTGCGCGGCACGCCTCCGTTTCACCGCGCCGATAACACCCTGAAGCTGGCCGAAGCGCTGGGCGTGGGATCAGCCGACTTGCGACAGATCGAAGTGCGAGGCCTTAGTATCGAGCAAGCCCGCTTCCCCTTCCCCGCTTGAGGCTGTCACGATGAGCAGTGCAAGCGCACTCGCCCGGCGGTTGGAGGCCGTCGCTCACCTCACTCTGATCACGAATGCTTCGCTGGCTGCCCGCACGCGTTTTGGCATCGGAGGACCGGCGGATCTGTACCTTGAAACTCCGCGCGTGGAATCGCTGTTGGAAGCCATAGAGGTGCTGCGCCGCGCCGGCCAGCGTTGGGCGGTGATCGGCGCCGGAACCAATCTGATTGCGGCCGACGAGGGCTTTCGGGGGGCGGTCTTGCGCTACACAGGAGCCCGCATCTTGCGCGGCGAAGAAGGCTTGCTGGCCGAAGCTGGCGGTGAGTTGCAGGCTCTGGTGGACTACGCCAACACGCACGGCCTGCGCGGTCTGGAAACACTGGCCGGCATTCCTGGGACGGTGGGCGGCGCCGTGTACGGGAACGCCGGCGCTTACGGCCACTCGATTTCAGAGTGCGTCTGGCAGGTCTGGGCCTGGAACGGCCAGCGGGTGGAAAGACTGGACCAGGCAGCCTGCGCCTTTGATTACCGCGAAAGCGTCTTCAAGCAACGCAAGAACTGGATCGTGCTCTCGGTTGAACTCCGCATGGCGCCGGGCGACCCGAAGGAGCTGGTGCGAACCAGCACCGCACTAATCTCTTTGCGCAGTCAAAAATACCCCCCGGAGATGAAGTGCGCGGGTAGCATTTTCAAGAATTTGATCTACGAGCGGCTGCCGCCCGAAGCCATGCGCGCGTTGCCCCTGGAGCTGGTGCGGGAAGGCCGAGTGCCGGCAGCCTGGTTCCTCGAGCAGGTAGGGGCCAAAGGGTTGCGGCGCGGCGACTTGGTTGTCGCCGCCCACCACGCCAATCTAATCTACAACGCGGGCCGGGGCACGGCGCGCGATTTGCGGGACCTCATCGCCGAACTTAAGCGGAGAGTGAAGGAGCGCTTCGGCCTCGAGTTGGAGGAGGAAGTGCAATTTCTGGAATGAGTGCCGGCGGCGCTGGGAGCCCGCGCCCATTATAATGGGACATAAAAGGGGCGCTGGCATGAAAACGTTCTACCTGGAGACTTTCGGTTGCCAGATGAACGTGCACGATTCCGAGAAGGTAGCCGGGGTGCTGGCGGCCCGCGGCTACACGCAGGTGGACTGCCCCGAGCAAGCCGATTTGATCCTGTACAACACTTGCAGCATCCGCGAGAAAGCCGAGCAAAAGGTTTACAGCCGCCTGCAACAATTCCGCCGCCACTCGGACGGCAAGCTGGTGGCGGTGCTGGGGTGCGTGGCGCAGCAGGAAGGCGAGCGCATATTCGAGCGGGCGCCGCAGGTGGCGCTGGTGTGCGGTTCGGCCTGCTACTGGCGCTTGCCCGAGCTGTTGGAGCGGTTGGAAGGGGGCGAGCGGCGGCTGGCGGCTCTGGAACAGAACACAGATGAAACGTTCGAGCCTCGGCTGGCCCGCCGCCAGAGTCCCTATCGCGCCTATCTCACCATCATTGAAGGCTGCGACAAGCAGTGCACCTTCTGCGTGGTTCCCTTCACGCGCGGCCGCGAGCGCAGCCGCTCCAGCCAGAACATCCTGCGCGAGGCGCGGGCGCTGGTGGCCGCAGGCTACACCGAAATCCAGTTGCTGGGCCAGAACGTTTCCAGCTACCGGGATCCCTCGCCCGCCGGCTGGGACTTTCCCACTTTGCTGGCGGAGGTGGCGGCCATACCGGGGCTCAAGCGTCTCCGCTTTACTACATCGCATCCCAAGGATTTCGATCGTCGGATCGTAACCTGCATCGAGGAAAACCCTGTCCTGGCCAATCACGTACATCTGCCCGTGCAATCCGGCTCCGATCGCGTCTTGCAGCGCATGCGCCGGCAGTACACGCGGGAGCAATACCTGGAGAAGGTCGCCTGGATTAAGGGCGCGCGCCGCGCGATCGCCATCTCCACCGACATCATCGTGGGCTTCCCGGGCGAAACCGAGGAGGATTTCCAGCAGACGCTCTCGCTGCTGGATGAGGTCGGCTACGACGCGGTGTTCAGCTTCAAGTACTCAGCCCGCCCCCACACCGCCGCGCTCAAGCTGGACGGCCATCTGCCTGAGCAGGAGAAAGGCCGCCGGCTGGCCATCTTGCAAGAGCGACAGCGCGCCATACAGCTTCGCCGCAACGGCGAGTGGATCGGCCGTACGGTGGAGGTGCTGGTGGAGTCCTTCAATTCGGCTACCGGGCAGTGGGTGGGGCGCACCTCGGAGAACCGCGTGGTTAATTTCCATGCTCCTGGAGAGCAGAGCAGCTCACTGGCCGGGCGCTACGTGCAGGTGCACATAAGCCGGGCCGGGCCTAATTCCCTGGCGGGCGAGTTGGCGGGCCTATAAGCACCACCCGCCAGCGCCCTCGCGTGTTGTAATGGTGCTTGGAAGGAGACGCCATGGAAGTCGAAATGAAGATCCGCGGCCTGATGATGGATCCGGTGACTAACATGCCGATTGTCATCCTCAAGGACGTCAACGGCAACACCATCCTGCCCATCTGGGTTGGGATCTACGAAGCCAACGCCATCGCGCTGGAAATTGAGAACGTCTCCACGCCGCGCCCGATGACTCACGATCTGCTCAAGAGCATCTTGCAAGGCCTCAGCGCCGGCGTCCGCAAGGTGGTAGTCAACGATCTGCGCGATGACACCTTTTACGCCATCATCTGGCTGGAAAAGGACGGGCAGTTGATCAGCGTGGATTCGCGGCCGAGCGACGCTCTGGCCCTGGCTCTGCGCGTGGATTGCCCGATTTACGTGGAAGACTCCGTGCTGAAGTCATCACGCATGGCGGCCGCCGTCTCCGAAAAAGTCAACAATGAAGAACTCCGGCGTTGGCTGGAAGGTCTTAACGACGAAGATCTAGGCCGTTACAAGATGTAGGGGAATCCTTTAGCAGGCCGAGTTCGGCACGCCTCGGCCTGGCACGGCGGCGAGAAAGGATCGGGGGCGCGGCTTCCCGCGTCCAGGCTATCCCTTCTTAGCAGCGCTCTTTTTCGCGGGGGCCTTCTTGGCTGGCGCCGCCTTCTTGGGGGTCGGAGCGGGCCAGCCGATGATTTGGTCTTTCTCGCATTCGAAGACGAGCATGAACGGCTCGCGTGTGAACTGCTTGGGCACGCCGCGAAACTGGATTACGGTGCCCGGCTCGGCCGTACCAGTGAGTGGCTCTTCCAGGCGCAGAGTGACCTCCGCCGTGCTATCGTCGGAAAGCGCCAGCACCAGTTCTTTCGGGTTCTTGGCGGGGCTATGACGCAGCAGCTTGCCGCGCAAAGGCCGCTCGCCTTCCGGCGGCACCAAGGCGTCCTTCATGCTGCTCTCGAAGTATTGCTCGCCGTTGGCCTCCTTGAGGGCGTCGCGCAGCATTATCCAGAACGCCAACTGCGGATCCCGTTCTTTGAGTTCCTTTTGCTTTAGCTCGGCCAGCTCGGCCACGCTCAAGATGGTGAAATTCTCCGGGGGCAGAGCGTGCGTCTTGGCCAACTGGCAAACCTGTTGAAGGCCCTCCCCGCTACCGTGGTACTTGGTGTAAGCCTTTTCGAAATAGGCATACATCTGCTTGCGACGAGCGGGATCCAGCGCGCCAGGGCCTTCATAACAGCCGGCTCGCGCGAAGTGGAACAGGGCGTGGTGATAAGTGTCAACTTTCTTCGCCCCCACAATCGCCGTGCCCAGCCAGGCTGAAGCTTCCGCATCGTTGGGATTCAGTTTCAAGTTCTGCACCAACTGATTCTCGGCTTCAGCGTAATCCTTGCGGGACAGCGCCACCCAGCCCAAGGTGCGGTGGGCCAGAGCGGCCATGTCAGAGCGGCCCTTCTGCCAGTCGGCATCGCTGGTGCCTGCCGGCTTCTTGGCCGGGGCGAAAAACTCATCCAAATTGGCCAGCAAGGCCTTGGCGGCCTTCTCGCTGAAGGCTAGTGCGTCCGGCGAGGTATCGTTCAAGCTCGGCGTCAACAAACATACGTAGTAAAGGGCCTGGATGCTTTTGGGATTCCGGCCCAGCCATTCTTTGGCCACGCCCATCATGCCGGCGGCGCTGTTCAACTTGCGGTGCGTCTCCATGTAAAGGCGCAGCCGCTCCTCGAAGAACTGCGAATCGGGGTATTTTTGTTTCCACTCATCCAGCAGCGCCAGGGCCTTCTTGGCGTCGGCTTCCTTGGTAATCGCCGCGTACAGATCATACTCGGCACGGTCTTTCCATTGGGGCTGCTGTTGCGCTTGAGCGCAAAGCAACTGCGCGCCCACAGCCAGGCATATGGCGCTGGCTCTGCTAAACAGGGATCTCGCCCACACTGCTTGCCTCCTGAGTTCCCAATTCTGAACACCTTCGGGCAGGCGGAGCCGCGGCCTGCGGCGGCCATCCTCCTGGCCACAGAAGTCGCAAAGCGGAGTATATCCGAATTGCCAGCCGGGGCGCAACCCTGGGTTGGAGGCGGCTGCGGCCGCCAGTGACATGCCCAGGTAGATCCTGACCCAGGATCTGCCTGGGGGAGGGCAGATCTTGGGCTGAGAGAGATGACAATAACACAGGCGGCAGGGCATAGACCTTGGGATGGACCCAAGGGGCG
>Ga0315298_1001702_pt1 | contig 39424 bp, 36 predicted proteins | sample WHS_1_MG_FD_203077 | JGI IMG/M metagenome (GOLD analysis project Ga0315298, IMG submission 203077) | Extremophilic microbial mat communities from Washburn Hot Springs, YNP, Wyoming, USA - WHS_1_MG | ecosystem: Environmental > Aquatic > Thermal springs > Hot (42-90C) | place: USA: Wyoming... | reverse complement strand
TCCCCTGAATTATATTCTCAAGGACTTCCTCCTGCTGCTTTATACCCATTAGACTATGGACAGATGCTGCGGGAATATCCATAACACGCAGAGAATCAACCTGATCCTTCATCAAAGCAATCAGAGGGGATACAACAATTGTCAACCCTTGAAAAAGGAGTGCAGGAAGTTGATAACAAAGAGACTTTCCTCCACCTGTAGGCATTACAACAACGGTATCATCTCCCGAAAATATAGAATCGAGGATCTCTTTCTGACCTTCTCGGAAATTCTTAAATCCAAATCTCTGCTCCATGAGGCATCTTGCTTCATGAAAAAGCTTATCCTTATCGAGATTGAGATTCAAAAATTCCTCCCAAAATTAATATCTTTTAAATTGAACGGTTCTTAGAATTCTCTGAATCATTCAGATTCAATTTCTTTCTTACCCCTTTAATTATTCCCCAAAGCTTCTTATCTTCTGGAAGACTAAAGGATACCTCTTCAAGGAGATGAAGAAATCCTTTCAGATCTCCTTTTGCTTCAAAACTCTTCTTAAGTGTGCTTCGAACAATGAAATCGGATGGGTCCTTACGAAAGGCTTGAGAAAGACACTCGATCACCTCATCATATCTTTCCATCCTGTAAAGACAGAACCCCTTCTGTTTTAGGAAATAGAGATTATTTGGTTCAAGTTCAAGGGCTCTCCCATAGGCTTCTGAAGCCTCTCTCACCTGCCCCGTTTCTTTGAGCTTTTCTCCCAAAAGACCATAGATTTGAGCATCATCCTTTTTTGAATCCATACTGATCACGGTCTTAAGTTCTTTGAGAATCTGATCCTCTGGTCGGATTCGGCTTTTAAGGCGAAGAATCTCCTTACGGACAAAAGAATCATTTGGAGAAACTTCCTTAGCCCTTTCAAATGTCTCGAGGGCTTGATCAAATCTCTTCATACGATTAAGAATAATCCCTTTCTCCTTTAAAAAGGAGATATTTCTTGGCTCTTTTATAAGAACCTTTTCCAGTTCCTTTAATGCCTCTTCGAATCTTCCAATCTCTTTTAGAACCCGTGCAGATTGTAGATAAAGATATGGTCTTGAATCCCTATTTATAGCCTCCCTATAACATCCAAGGGCTTCTTTGAATAAACGTTTCTTAAATAAAATATCACCTAATATGGATAAGGCTCGGGTATTTTGAGGGTCTTGAGAAAGGACCTCCTCAACAAGAATTCTTCCCTCATTCAATCGTCCCTGACGAAGATAGATTTCTGAGAGCCTAATCTTGAGGGAAAGGTTATCCGGATCCCTTTTTAGCTCCCTGCAAAGCTCTTCCTCACTTTTCAATAAAAAGGCTTTTTTAGGAGTATCCCTCATCTATTGAAACCCAGTAAACCCGCATATCACACGACACTTCAATTGCGTAGTGAACGAGTTTACCCATCCCCCTCATCCCAAAATTAAATTCTTACTCCGAAATATGAGAGGACTCAATTCCTTTTCCCTCCACCTCTTTCTTATAACTCTCCATCTCACGATCTTTTAGAGCAAGTTGCTTTTCCTTATTTTCAACCTCCTCCCTCAATCGATTAACCTCCAATTCCTTTTGCTCAAGAGACTCCCTTAATCCACGAATCTCCTCTTCCTTCCTCCCAAGCTCATCGCTAACCCTCTTAACCTCAGATTCCAATGCCTCGATCTTAGAAGAACTCTCCTCCTTTAATTGAGAAAGAAGATTCACCTTCTCTTCAAGTTCCCTCTTCCTCTTTTGAAGCTCCTTATTCAACTTCTCTATTTCTTTCTCCTTCCTTTGAACCTCTTCATTTTGACCCCTGACCTTCATCTCAAGCTCTTTGATCCTGGCATTCAATTCCCTTTTCACCCTTATCATCCCTCGCTTCAATTCAGCCACTACATCCTTTTTTACAGCCTTTTTTGTAGTTTTCCCCATTTCATATTCCCCCTTTTTATAATAGATTTGTGATTCTATTGAAAAATTATCAAATTAACTTAAGGATGTCAAACCAAGTTCGACAGTCATAGTTTTTTAACCTAAAAATAGAGGTAAGTTATTGTTTTTACTCTATCGGTTTCTATCTCCAGAAGAGGCCATCAAGACCCATACCCAAATGGGAAATCAAGCCCACTGGTTCATCAAAAATGTTCCCATAGGAGTGGCCTATGTCCTTCGCTCGCTGTGGGGGAAGCTTGGATTCCCTAAGGTTCTGCTTCAGGGTCTTAAGGGAAGGCAATTCCAATCTCCTCTCGAAGGGGCCATCTTTGCAATGGTCGCCAATCGGGTCCTGGCTCTGGATTCCAAAAGGGCTGTGGAGGATCGGGTAAGGAAAGATGTTACCCTAGAAAACTCCAACCCTATCTCTCTTCAGCATCTCTATCGAGCCAAGGATCTTCTTCTTGAGCATGAAAATGATCTTCAGATTCAAATAAACGAGGCAAAAGTATTCCAAAGAAGGTAGAAGAGAATGATCATGGAAGGAAGGACCGGAGCAGAGCCTATCCCCAGGACTATTTGTCCAGTACCTCCCTTACTTTTCTCGAAAGGGCTTCCAGGGTGAAAGGCTTCTGGATAAATTCCACACCCTTCTTCAAAACCCCATGATGAACAATGGTATTATCCGTATATCCTGACATAAAAAGAACCTTAAACTCTCGGGAGGTCTCCTTTAGCCTCTCAATCACCTGAGGCCCACTTCCACCAGGCATAATCACATCGATCAAGATAAGATGGATGGGACCCTGATAGTTCTGAAATATCTCCAAAGCTTCCTCCCCCTGTTTCGCTTCAAGAGGAAGATATCCCTGTGTTTCTAAGAACCGAATCGCAAGCTTTCTGACTGAATCATCATCCTCAATCACAAGGATCGTCTCACTCCCTCGAGGGATCTCTTTCTCAACTGGTCTCCCACGAAATTCATCTTCCTCCTCAACCCTTGGAAGATAAATCTTAAAAGTTGTCCCCCGTCCAGGCTCACTATAAACCCAGATACTTCCTCCACTCTGCTTCACAATCCCATAAACCGTAGAAAGCCCAAGACCTGTCCCTTTCCCCTTCCCTTTTGTCGTAAAGAAAGGCTCAAAGATCTTTTCCTTCACCTCCAGCGTCATCCCACATCCTGTATCACTGACTGAAAGCATCACGTAAGGACCCGGGGTGACTGCTATATGTCTTCGTGCATATTCCTCATCCAAAACCACATTGGCCGTCTCAATCGTAAGCCTCCCTCCCTCTGGCATCGCATCCATAGCATTTACTACGAGATTAAGAATCACCTGCTCAATCTGTCCAGGATCAGTCTTAACCTTTCCAAGATCATCACTTAGAATGGTAACCAGTTCGATATCCTCTCCAATCACCCTTCGTAACATCTTCTTAAGATCTTTAAGAATGAAGTTGAGATCGAGCACTCGGGTTTCAAAAACCTGTCTTCGACTGAAAGCCAGAAGCTGACGCGTAAGGTTAGAGGCCCGCTCCGAAGCCCGCTCAATTTCCTCAAGAGCCCCTCTCAGAGGATTATCCTCATTTAACCCCAAAAGAGAAAGTTGACTGTAACCCCTTATAACCGTCAATAAATTATTAAAATCATGAGCAACCCCTCCTGTAAGCCTACCAATCGCCTCCATTTTCTGAGCCTGCTGAAGCTGCTCCTGAAGGGATTCCCTCTCTTTCTCAACCTCCTTAAGCCTGCTGATATCCTGATGGGCTGAACGAATCCCAATAATCCCTCCCTCTGAATCCCTCAAAACCCGATCTGTTATCAGAACGGGAAGAAGGGTTCCATCCTTCTTCTTATAGGTTCGTTCAAATGGAATACCTGTCGGCAAAGCACCAGAGAGTTTTGCCTTGACTGTCTCACGGGAAATCTCCTCCCCCACAAATTCCCATACCCAGTGACCCACCATCTCCTCTCTGCTGTAGCCAAGCATCTCAAGTTCTGTCTGATTAACCTCCCTGATCCGACCCTCCATATCATACTCATGATAACCCACAGGGGCATCATTAAAGAGCTCCCTGAATCGCTCCTCTTTTCGCTGAAGGTCCTCCTGCATATGCCTACGTTCAGTAATATCTATCCCTAATACCGTCACCCTTGTCACCTTTCCCTCCCTGTCAAAAATGGGATAAACAAAGGTTTCATAGGCTCTTCCCTCCCGTTCATCCTCAAAGCGAAAGGGATTGCCAGTGCTAAATACCTTCCCTATATTGGCCTTTCTCTCCCTGGCCAGATCCTCGGGAAGGAGATCATAAAGGCAGGAACCAACGAGATCCTCCATTCTTTTGCCCAATCTCTTGGAAAGGGTCTCATTGGCTATGAGAATCGTTCCCTTTTCATCTAATAGGAGGGATGTTTCAGGGTTGGCATTAATGAAAGCCCTCAATGCCTCCATATTCTCTTGAAGTTCTTCCAGTGCCATCTTGAGACTTGTCACATCCTGTAATGTGACCAATATGTTGACCTTCTCCCCAATCATAACAGGATTGGTATTCAGGACAAACCACCTCTCCTCTTCACTCTCCCTTATCATTAAAGAAAGCCTCGCCTCAACCCCAAAATAGCTTTTATTGTTCTCAATCGAATCCAGAAGGACTAGACGAATCGTACAGTTCTGACAATAAGGGCCGTATCCACATCCCCCTGGATCATCCAAAGAATGAATGCACCTTAAGGCTTCCCCCCATAATAGTGTTTCTATCTCTTCAAATGAACGACCTGTAAATCCAACCATTGCATCATTTACCTTCCTTACCCTCCTCTCCTGATCTAAAAGCACCATCAATACTGGGACATTACGATAAATCGCCGAAAGCTCAGCAAAGGCCTCCCTTAATTCTTCCTCCTTACGCTTCCTCTCAGAGATATCAACTACCATGCCCCTTACACCTACAACCTTTCCGCCTCGAAGGATCGGAGCGGCCTGTACGATCGCAGGAAAGATATTCCCATCCCTTCGCCTGAGCCTAAATTCATCCCTCCACTTTTCTGAGGAAAGTACCTTTAAAAATGCCTCTTTTGACCTCTCAAACTCTTCAGGAACCACCCTGTCAAAAACTTTTAATCCCTGCAAAAGGTCCTCCTCCCTATACCCAAAAACCTCAAGGGCTTGCTTATTGGCAAAGGTGAGGTTCCCTTTCTCATCTGTCTCAAAGACAATCTCCGGTAGAAGATTCGCAAGCTCTCGATACCTCTCTTCACTCTCATGAAGCTTCCTTTCTGAGACCCTCCGTTCCTCTTCACGTCTCTCAAGAGAATTAGCCATCTGATCAAAAGTAAGGGCAAGCTGACCAAGTTCCCCACGACCATATCTAAGATGAGTCCGAGCCCCAAAATCACCCGCCCCCAATCTTCTTGCCGCATCAAGAATCGGATTAAGGTTCCTGAAAAGGAAAAGATTACCCCCAATCCCTATAGTTAAAAGTGAGAATATTCCAAATAAGGATAAGAAGAGAAGACTTCTCTTCAAAGCCTTGTCCACCTCAAAAAAGATGGCCTCAGAAGGAATCCCTACACTTAAAAATATCTTATCGAACCGATTCTCATGACTCCTTAAGGAAGTAAAGGCGTAAAGCCTCTTGATCCCATCCATCCCAACCTTCTCAAAGGTCCCCTCCTCTCCAGAAAAGAAGTCTATGCTGAAAGCATCCTTGGACAGAGACTTTCCCACCCATTTCTCCCCCTCGGGAAACCTCGCTAAAATCACTCCCCTGCTGTCAACCAGAGTGACAACAGAACCCCCAGGTAGCTCACTTCCTTCAGCAAGTCCGCCAAGCCAGGTCAAATCCAAAACAACATAAATAATCCCCCTCACCTTACCCCTATCCACAATAGGATAAGCCAGATTGATCCCTGGTTTTCCTGTAACTCGACCAATCTGATATTCTCCCATTGTGAAGTTTTGAGTCTGAATGGCTCTTTGAAAATATGGTCGATCCCCTGCATAAATGGGCTTCTCATAGGGGAGCCCACTTGTCCAGAGATACCCATCTTCTCCCAATATCCCAATATTGAGATAATGAGGATTCTCTCTCAAAAGGTCAGAAAAAAGACGGGTGCATCCCCTAAAGTCCCTATTCCGAACCTGGGGAAGCTGGGAAAGAATTCTAAGAAGCTGATGCCCACCCTCAATATACTGCTTATGTCTTTCTGAAGAATTATGAAGAAGAATCAGGGCCTCTCTTTTAGCCTTTTCAACCAGAATCTTCCTCTGCTCAAGACCCAGATAGTGCGTTATTCCAAAGGCAGGAACAATAACAAAAAGAATAAGAAGGGTTAATCGAAAACGGAGACTGAAGAAGAACCGATGCACAATTCCCTTCACCCCGAAAAAATCTGCCAATCCATTAAATTCCTTACGACCGCTTGGGAAGAACCGATTTAACTTGGAACGAAGGAAACGCCAACTATTGCCAACCTTTTTCGCATTGGTCTTCCCAAGACGAAACCACTTAAAATTAAATGGGCTTTGAAATCTTAAGATACTTAATTGCCTCCCCCGTGGTTAAGACCTCATCATAACTCTTCACTATAAAAGACCTCTTCTAAGTATCACATCACTAAAAAGGAGAAATTTTGTGATCATGGAATCCATCATTCATTAGTGGATTTTTAATGATCCCACTCACCCTTCTATGTTCTCTGCCCAAGTGCGTAGGGCAAGTCATAAAGACTTACCCTACAAATGGGTGGTAGTTTTAAATCTTACCCAGGATAACAAATTCTTCCACCCTTAAATGATCCATTACTTTTCTAAGTAAAATTGATTTTATAAATATTTTCGATTTTTTTATTAGAGCAATATATATGCCAGGAGAGTAAACTGGAGTGAAGAATTGACACTAACCTACCCATTTTAAAGTCATTTTATTCTCTTTAAGGGATAATTGAAGGAAGATAAAAAATAGAACTACACTTATAAAAATTGTCATTTCTGTTCAAAATTGTTATAGCCCCTGAGATACACCTGCCTCCATAAATGTTGCCATCTCATTAAGAATCTTCAGGCTTGCCTCGACCAGAAATATCCCCAGGGCCGCTCCTGTCCCCTCTCCCAGACGAAGATCAAGATCAAGTAAAGGTTTTAGACCAAGATGCCTCAAAATAATTTTGTGACCTGGCTCAGCTGACTGATGGGAAGCAATGAGATAGGACTTTACACCCGGTGATAAAGAAGTGGCAATGAGTGCTGCTGCTCCAGAGATGAAACCATCGATAACGACAGGGATGCAGTTTTTTGCACCGGCTAAAATCACACCAACAAGGCCTCCTATTTCAAATCCTCCTACTTTGGAAAGAACATCTATAGGATCATCAGGATCAGGTTGATTTATTTTTATCGCCTTCTGGATCACATTTATCTTCTTCCTCCATCCTTCTTCATCAAGACCTGTCCCTCTGCCTGTAACTTTTTTTACATCAGTTCTAGTTAACACTGCTGCTATAGCACTGGAAGAGGTAGTATTCCCTATGCCCATATCTCCAGTTCCTAAGATATCTATGCCTCTTAGTAACTCTTCTTCCACTAATTCAATTCCCGACTCTATAGCTCGAATGGCCTCTTCGCGACTCATAGCAGGTCCCTCAGCTATATTCTGTGTTCCCATAGCCACTTTCTTATTCTTTAACTCAGGATGGGCTTCAATCATGGAAGAAACACCAAGGTCTGCAATTACTACCCTTCCCCCAATATGACGTGAAAGCACATTAATGGCTGCCCCACCCCGGAGAAAGTTATAAACCATTTGAACAGTAACTTCTGAAGGATACGCGCTTACTCTTTCCTTTGTAACTCCGTGGTCTGAGGCCAATGTGAAGATAACTTTATGATGGATTTTTGGTCTTGCCTCACCTTTTATTCCTGCTATCTGAATTGAAAGGGATTCCAATTGACCAAGTGAACCTCGGGGTTTTGTAAGACTATCCTGCCTTCTTCTTGCTTCTTCCATAGCCTTTTTATCAAGAGCTCTAATTTCAGAAATCAGCCTGCTGATCTTATCCATAAAACCTCCTCAAAGAATTTAACAAAAAGTAAGTTTAGGAAATGATTTGCTTCTAAATCTTCTCCAAAATAATCAAAAGCACAATACTGAGAAGTTCTACAAATTCATTTGAAGCCCCAAGGATATCTCCTGTCACACCTCCTAATTTTTTTATGAAATAAAACCGATACCCTAAGCTGAAAATAAGAACTATTAAAAAGACTAAAATCCCTCTGACCCCAACAACGAACAATGTGACCCCTAAGGCTAAGAACGATGAAAAGATGACCTCTTGAAATCCTAAGTGTTCTGTAAAGAGTTTTCCCAACCCATTGCTTGGTCTTGCATAAGGAGATCGAAAACATACCAGAACCATGGAATTTCTTCCTAAAACTGTCATCAAGATCAGGGATGAATAAATAGAGGAATTTGGAATCTGATCAAGTGCCAAATATTTAGCCCCGATTAGAAAGATAAGACTGAATACTCCAAAAGCACCAATTCGACTATCCCTCATCACCTCGAGAATCTTTTCCTTTGATCCTCCTGATGCGAGCCCATCCATGGTATCTGCAAATCCATCTAGATGGAGGCCTCTCGTTAAAAAGGCAAGAAGCCCAATCGTTAACCAGAGCACAAGAGATCTCGGAAGCAATAAGGAAAAAAGATAAAAACCAGAAGCCAAAAGCAGACCGATTAGAAGCCCCACTAATGAGAAAAAGGCCATTGAGCGGGACAATTCCTTCCCATCCAAAGGAAAGGGTAATATTTTTTCAGCAGGTAGAATGCTAAGAAAGGAAAGGGCTTGAAGAAAATCCTTCACCTTATAATTCACCTTTTAAGATCATCGGTATTCCCGAAACCATAAGGATTACCGTCTCTGCGGCTTCGGCAATCTTCTGGTTTGCCATACCCTGAAGATCTCTGAAGCGACGGCTCAACGGATCAGCTGGCACAATACCCATTCCTACCTCGTTCGATACAATAAGGAATGAAGTTTGGTGCTGTTTGACAGTGTTGATAAATCTGTCAACTTCATCCATAATCTTCACATTATTGGTATGCTTCATTAAAAGATTGGAGAGCCAAAGGGTAAGGCAGTCCATCAATATGACTTCCACCCTATCCCCATATTCATTGATTTTATTGACAATCTCTATGGGTTCCTCAATGGTCTTCCATTCCGACCCCCTCATCTTTTTATGGTTTTCTACACGCTGGACCATCTCTTCATCGATCACCTCACAGGTAGCAAGATATAGTTTCTTCGAGAAATGTCGATTTGCATAATCAAGGGCAAAGCGGCTTTTGCCACTTCGAGCCCCTCCGATAATGAAGATCAATTTCTTACCCATTTTTCCTCAAAAACCCTTAGAGATCCTCTCAACTCCTTTAGAGAAAAGACCTCTATGGAAACTATTCCCTTATAGTGTTTCAAATGAGAGAAGATTAATTCCAGATCTCCCTCTGATAATCGATCAATACCAAGATGATCCACACCATTCTGGTATCCATGAAGATGAAGAATATTTGCCTGGGGAAGATATCGGTTGAGATAATCCTTAAGACTCTGTTTATAGAAGAGAATATGTCCAATATCAAGACACACAGAAAAATTAAAGCGATTCAAAATATCTTCAATCCACTCGAAAGGGTAATTTAGTGTTTCGATAGAAATTCTTTTTGCCTCGATTCCCGTCTCCATCATCCCTTTTAGGCTCTCAATGAGTCTATACTTCCAGTCTTTTATATCCTTGGGATAGGCATCCCTTAAATCAAGATGAAGAGTATAAAAAGAGGGCCGAAGGGGAAGCGTCTGATGAATCACTCTCTTTATCATAGAGACTCCTCTCTGCCTTGTCTCTTTATTTTCATCTCCAAGAAAAACATCGATAGGAAGATGAACATTATAGTTTATCCCCTCTCGAAGCGAGATCTCCCTAAGGGAATCGATCTCCTCTCTTTCGGGAATGTTGTCTTCCTTTGAGCTTTCGAAGAGTACCAGCTCAATCTCATCAAAGAATGGAGAAAGGAAGGTCACATTGGGGATGATTTTATCAGGAATAATATAGGAGGTCGTAGCCAATTTAAATGGCCACAACCCCCTGTACGATCTTATAAAGCAATGCTCCAGATCAATACCACCTCCCTTATCAAAAACTAAGCTTTACCCCTCCAAAGAGGGAAAACCCTGCTGTCCCATATCCCCAAACATCTTCATACTTCTTGTTAAAAAGATTTTCAATACGACCAAAAATCTGAAAATTCTTGTGAATATCATAAGAGGCGGCCAGATTCACTAAGGTATAACCTCCCACCTCCCCCCTTTGAGGATAAGGTGTAAAATCATCCCTCTTACCCACATAGATGAGGTTGAGATTAACATTCCCTTTATCAAGGAATCGATAGTTCAGATTCAGGCTCCCTTTATGCCTGGGCCTTCTTAAAAGCTTCTCTTTAGTCTCTTTATCTTCAGTATCTGTATAGGTATAATTGGCACCAACTGTAAGATCCTCGATGGGGCGAACCGAGATAAAAAATTCTACCCCTTCTGTTTTGGCCTTATCAATATTGATATATCCTTGAGCCAAATCGAAATCGATGAGGTCTTTGAAGTCATTTCTGAAGTAGGTTGCCCCGAGGCTCACCTTCTCCCTAAACAGGGGCTGTTCAATCCCCACATCCCAACCCTTACTCTTTTCAGGTTTAAGATTTGGATTACCTATAGGGCCCCATGCCCATGCCGGTGCAAAAAGCTGATAAAGGGTTGGAGCCTTAAAACCTGTTCCATAGGTTGCCTTTATCCGGGTTCCAGTCTTCTTAAAAAGATAGGAAGGAGCTATCCGAAAAGTCGCCTTACTTCCAAAACGGCTGTGGTCATCTACCCTTAAACCCAGAGTTGCAAAAAAGCTCTCATAGAAAGAAAGTTTATCCTGAAGATAGAAGGCTTTTGTCGAAGCACTCTTTTCAGGAAAAACGCTTTCGTATGGTCCCCACATGCTTTCAGAAAAATACCAGGATTTTCCTTTCTCTTTCTCATACTCCACTCCCAGGGTAAGGATATTGGTTTTGTGAAGAAAAAGATTATGCTGCCAGTCCACCTTCCACATCGTCCCATCATAGGAACCCTTCGAAGAATCAAAGGGATGAAGGGGATCCTGTTTATCCCTATAATCCCTGTCATGGTCAGCTAAAGAAAAACCCAATTTTTGCTCCCAGAGTCCATTAAATAGAAGGAGCCTTCCCTGAGTCCTTAAAAAGAGCTCTCTTGATTCTAAAACATAATTAGGATCATCTTTATTCGCTCCACCTCCCAAATCCAGGCCTGTCTTAGAATCCATATATCTCAAAATAAGGTCGATCTCGACAGGCTCAATAGGTGTAAGGCCTAATCTAGTTGAAAAGGAAGTATTTCTATGACCATCTTTCTCAGTATTCCCATATTTTTTATTGGCCGCAGAAAAACCCTTGGTATCAAAATGGGAAATTACAAAAGAATAATTGACCCATTTTGTCCCACCACTTAAACCTGCAGTCCCAAGATAGGTATGGTAGGATCCCCCCTCTCCTGAAAGAAAGAATTTTGGCTTCCCTTCTCCCTTCTTGGTAATAATGTTGATTACACCTCCCATTGCATCCGAACCATAAAGGGTACTCTGTGGTCCTCGAATGACCTCAATCCGTTCGATATTGTCTACAGTGAGTTTAGAAAGGTCATAACCACGGCCAGTACTCATAGGATCGTTCATCTCTACACCATCAATCATCACAAGGGTATGTTCAGACTTAGCCCCTCTAATGAAAATATCTGTCAACTGACCAGGGCCCCCACTTTGTGAAACATCCAGACCAGGAACACTTCTTAAAACCTCCAAAACTGTCCTTGCCTTTCTATTCTCTATCTCCTTCTCCGTAATTATTGTCACCGAACTTGCTACCTCTTTTACTGGCTCCTCTATCCGACTGGCTGTAACAACAATCTCCTCCAATGTAACCTCTTCTTTCTTAACCTCGGCAAAAGTAATATTTGTGATTAAAAACAGCATCGTTATTAAAATAAATATCTTCTTTTCCATCTCTTCTCCTCCCTCGAGAATACTCCCCAGAATAGACAATGGTCCGGACTCCTCCACTTCGAGAGATTACCGTTGCGGGGCAGTAGAAGGGATTTCACCTTCATTTCCTTTGCCTACCCGGTTTTTTGTTAAATTTCGAAACTCATTAAACACCTGCTCAAATCAACCTTTCCTAAAACCTTTCCTTTTTCACCTCCTTTCCATTCTTTTTTGTTTATCCTCCGGAACTAAAAAGACATAGGGCCTACCTGTAATTGGATTTTTCTCCACAACTACTACCGTTTTATAAACTTCTTCAACGATTTTATAACTCAATACCTCCTCAGGGGGTCCATCCCTATAGATCCTGCCGTCATTAATAAGAATAAGGCGCTGACAGTACTCACTGGCTAAATTAAGGTCGTGAAGCACCATCACCACTGTCAATCCAAACTCCTTATTGAGCTTCCTGACCAGATCTAAAATAGCAACCTGATGAGTTATATCGAGATGTGCTGTAGGCTCATCTAAGAGAAGAAGCTCTGGCTCCTGTGTTAATGCACGAGCCAGATGAACAAGTTGTCTTTCACCGCCACTTAGTTCAGTTAAAAGATGTTCTTTAAATTGAAAAATACCTGTTAGTTTCATCCATCGTCTGGCAATCTCAAGATCATCCCTCCTCTCCAAAAATTGAAGCTTCCTGCGATGGGGAATTCTACCAAGTAAGACAAATTCCTCAACACCCATCCAACCTGTCTCATGATTCTGAGAAACAATAGAAATCTTCCTTGCAAGTTCCTTATAAGGAATCTCTATTATGTCTCTTCCCTCCAAAAGGATTACCCCCTTTATGGGCCTTATCACTTTGGTGATTGCCCGAAGAAGAGTGGTCTTTCCTGAGCCATTAGGGCCTATAATTCCTAAAAGCTCTCCCTTTTGGAGCTGAAAATCAATCTCCCGAAGAATGACCTTTACCCCATATCCACAGGTTAGATTTCTCACTTCAAGTAACACTTTCTCCTCACATGGCTATATTCCTTTTCCCTAAGGCGTAAATAAAAAGGCTTCCACCTAAAATCCCTGTGATTACACCCACAGGCAACTCCGATGGAGGAATTACTGTTCTTGCCAGAGTATCACAGAGGATTAAGAATGAAGATCCACAAAGAAAAGAACCTAATAAAAGAATCCTGTGATCCCTACCAATAAAAATGCGTACAAAATGAGGCACTACTAATCCTACAAATCCAATCATTCCTGCCACAGAAACACTAATACCTGTAAGAAGAGTAGCCACAAGAAAAAGAAAACGCTTTGTCTTCTCAACATCTATTCCTAAATGGAGGGCCTGCTCCTCTCCAACAGAAAGGGCATTTAAAGGAATTGAAAAAAGATAAGAAAGGATCAAACCTAAAATAGAGAGAAGAAGGGTTAAACTTATAAGAAACCCACTGGGTTCCTCCAAAGAACCCATCATCCAGAATATGATTCCATGAAGATCCTCCACACGAGAAATTGCCATAATGAGCATAATTAAAGATGAGGAAATAAAGCTTATCATTACCCCATATAGCAGGAGATTATGAATCTTTAGTACTCCTCTCCTCGTGCTTAAAAAATAAAGAAAAAAGACTACTGAGAGTGCTCCCAAAAAACCCGAAAGAGGAAGACTTAAAACCCCCACTTTTTGATGGAGTCTTAATATAATATTTAGAGAAACCCCTAATCCCGCTCCCCCGGAAATACCAAGGGTATAGGGTTCTACCAGGGGATTTCGAAACATCCCCTGTAAAATAACCCCTGCGAGGCTCAATGAACCCCCTATCGCAAAACCTAAAATAATCCGAGGAAGACGAATATCAAAGAGGATACTGGACTCCGTTGAAATTTTCCTTTCAAAGATGAGAGAAACAATGGTATTAAATGGAATTCTTTTGGACCCCACCCATAAAGAAAATAATCCAATCCCTAAAAGGAACCCAGACAGAACAAAAACCCAGATCAACCAATAAGAAACTTTTTCTCTCATTTACCCCTCTTTTCAGGATGCAAAAGCACAATGAGTTTCTCCAGGGTTTCAACAAAACTTACTGGAGTAGGACTACAAAGCCTATATGAATCAAATATATAAATCCTATTATTCCTTACAGCCGGAAGTGTCCTATATCGCTGCCATATCTCCATCTCCTGCTCGCCTGAAATTCCCATCGTCACGATAATGATGACATCCGGATCACTTCTGAGGACCTCCTCTCTCGTATAAAAACCGCTGGGTGAGTTTTGAGCAATATTTAATCCTCCAGCAAACTTTATAAAATCATTTATTAAAGAATCGCCTGGTACAGTAAACAGGGGTTTTGCTCCCACCTGAACAAAAACCTTTGGCATAGGTAAACCCTTAACCCCTTGCCTCAAATGACTCACTTTTGCCTTTACATTCTCCACTATCTCTCTTGCAATGAACTCTCGACCCGAAATCCTTCCCAATTCTAAAAATTGTTCGCAAAGCTCTTCAAAATTTTTTGGGGAAGAAAGCCTCTCCACTCTTATCCCTAATCTCCTCAGTTTCTCGACCGCCTTAGGATTGGTAAGCGAGGTTGCCAGAACCAGATCAGGCTTAAGAGCTGCAACCTTTTCTATATCAATCTCAATCACACTTCCAACCTTCTCTTTCGACCTCACCTCAGGAGGCCTTTCACAATAAGTAGTTACCCCTACCAATCGATCCCCGAGCCCCAAGAGATAAATGGATTCACTGATCGATGGCCCAAGTGATATAATCCTCAGGGGAAGGAATCTTTCTGGATAAAGGTAGCCCGAAATTCTTTCAATTGCCTCTACCACCCTTGGACCCGGCCGACAGATCAGATCACAGGAAATCACAAATATCCCATTCCTCTTTACCGAAGAAAGATTCTTGAGCACAGGATGCTCTCTTACTCTTTCCTTTAATCTTTCCTCATCTTCACCACATACGATGATCACCTCTGGATTACGTTTGAAGAGTACCTTCTCATCAACCTCAAAATAATCCCTCTTAATATCAGAAAATACATTCTTCCCACCTGCCAGACGAAAGACATCCGTCTGAAAGGAATCTCCTCCAACTGTTCCCAGAGGATCCAATCCCATTACCCTAAAAAGTGTGGGCCTCTTTCTCTCAAGAATATCTTTTAGTTTTTCTTCCAAGCTCCTTAACCTCTCCTTCATCATCTGCTTTAAATGTTTCGTCTCAGAGACTGCTCCGGTTATTCTCCCAATCTTTTCAATGGAATCAAATATATCTTTGATAGAATGAGGATTAACCCAGAATGTCTTTTTTCCTCTATTCTCTAATAATCTAACAATCGGCTTCTGAACAAAACCAAAGGCGAGAATAAGATCGGGATCTAACGAGATGATCTTCTCTATATCAGGATCGACAAACTCTCCTATTCGGAGTTTTTCTCTTACTGCCTCAGGATAGTTGCAATGATCAGTCACTCCTATAATATAATTTCCTAATCCCAAAGCAAACAGAATCTCCGTGTTGGAGGGAGATAGAGAAACAATCCTTTCTGGTTTTCTAATAAACTCTATCTCCCTTCCTAAATCATCTCTCACCTTCAATGGAAAAGAATAGGTCTTTGCAGAACCGAAGAGCAAAAAGAAACCGATAAGTAAAAAAATTAATCTCCTATTCTTTCTCTTTTTCATGGATCTATCTCTCGATTCCATCCCTTGCCTGAACCCCCTTTCGATAATAATGCTTAACCTCCTTCATCTCGGTCACTAAGTCAGCAGCCTCTATCAACCGGGCATCAGCCCTCCGACCAGTGATGACGATTTCAACCTTATCTGCCTTCCTTCGAATCAACTCCAGAAGATCCTCCACAGAAAAAAGGTTAAAGTAGGTGGCAATGTTAGCCTCATCCAGGATCACAAGATCATACTGACCACCAGCTACAACTTCCTGAACCTCTTGGAGTCCTTCTCTGGCAAACTCTCTATCTGTCTCCTCTGGCTCTCGATAGAGGAAACAATCCCGGGCATACTGCCTAACCACTATAGAATCCGAAAACTTCCTTAATGCCTTTAATTCACTATATTCCATCCCCTTAACAAATTGGGCAATAAAGACTCTTAGGCCTGCCCCAACTGCACGAATTGCTAAACCTAAGGCTGCTGTGGTCTTTCCCTTCCCATCCCCCGTGTACACCTGCACATACCCTCGCATCTCACCCTCCTTTCAATATAATCGAAAAACATCAAACTTAAGTTCCTCATCCCCCCTTATACAGGAGACATTGCTAAGATGTCTTCTGGCTATTCGGACCGCCTTCTCTACCTCCTCAGGGGTAGCCCTTCTCCATGGGTTTCTCCCCGCAGGGAAATAAGCGTCAATTCTATAAGGAATTCTTCTATCTATTTGGGCAATAAACTTAGCAATATCCTCAATCTCAGAACAATCAATATAATCAGGGATAAAAACACTTTCAGCCCTGAGCCTTTTACCCATCGAATAGATTTTAAAGAAATTTTTCTTTATTTCCTTATTGGAAACCCCTGTATACTCCCGATGAAGTTTATCCAGGTTGGCCTTAAGACTTAAGACAATCTCATCAATATGCTCCAATGAAATAAGCCTCAAACCATTTGTAAGTAGGATAATATAGGCTTGAAAATTTTTCTTAAGGGCCTCTGCTAAACCAGGAAGTTCTGAATCTATAGTAGGCTCCATCCCCATAAATAGGACTTTATCAAATTTGATAGATTTTATAATCTCAAGAACTTGATAAAATTCTAATAACTGGGATGGTTTCACATGAAATTTCCTATTCCCTTCAAAAAGTGAAGCCGTTGTTTCCTTCAAATGGCAATCGTAAATTTCCTTCTGGCACAGACATCCACGACACCCCATATTACAACCCAAAAAATGCAAGTAAAGGCTTCTATCCTCTGGTGCATAAGTAATATGATAGATGTTCAAAACTTCATCCCCATTTATAAGTAAGGCAGATTAAAAGAATTTTGGACATTTCAATTCTAAAAACCAATGATTATCCCTCAGTCTCCTCTCACCTACCTTAAATTCAACCGGTTTCTTAAAAATAGGACCATCGCAAACAAAAGTATGATATTCTCCATTTTCTCCACAGAGATCTATCTCTTTCATCTTCATTAAATCGGATATAAATTCCTTATCAATCTTTCGGCCAAGCCACTGTTCCCCTAAAAAATGTGAGTTAACCGTAACAAGGATGGCCTTAAATCCCTCCTCAACAAATTCTATAAGCAAATCTTCCCTTTTTCTTTTCCAGAGTGGCAAAACAGGCTGAACCTCCATCTCCTTACAGACCCTTTCTATCCAATCTCGATGCTCCTCCAGATCAATATCCCCAAAAACACCTACAAAAATTCCTTTCTCTTTTACTTTTGATATTGCCCTCTTAAATTCTTCTTCATAACTCTCCCACGTGGTTGGATATTGAAGAACAGGAACTCCTATGGAGTGCCCCTGACTTCTTAATAATTCTGATTCGACTCCGTGTGATCGAGAATATTTCCCATCTTCAGAAATCATATTAATAAGATAAGTAATATGGATCCCTGAGCCTTCTGCCCTGTAAAAAGATAGGGCACTCTCCTTACCCCCACTCCAACAACAAAAAGCCTCTATTTCTTTTTTCATAAAATCGCCTCTACCCAACCACATACCCGACAATGATAAGATTTTGATTTTATCCCTGCTCCACAGCCCGGACACCTCTTTTCATCCACCTGAGGTTCAGGAATTGGTCCAACCACATTCTGATAAATCCTGTAATAATAGAAGTGTTCCTTATTCATAAATTTGACCTGACTTTCCCTCTTTCCCCTTTCAAAATCTTCATCTGAAACTAAATCGCTAATAATCTTTCTTAATCGTGTCATTCCAGAACCCTGCTCTAATGGCCTCTTGCCCTGCCATATGGATTCAGAAGGAAGTAACTCCTCAAAGGCCTTCCTCAAAATCCATTTACCCCACAGCCTCTCTCCTTCTTTTCTAATTTTAAGATCAATGGGTATGCTGAGAGAAAATTCCACAAATTCCTTATCGAGATAAGGCTGAGAGATCTCAATCCCTAAAAAATCCCCTATCAGGTTCGAGCTAAATTTCATGGACCTCGCAATTCGTTTGATATAACCTCCAGGGTCCTTGAGTTCCTTCATAAAATCATAGCCTGCAAATAGTTCATCGGCACCATCCCCGGTCATTACACGAGCTATTCCTTTTTCCTTTCCCATTTTTAATGAGAAATAAACAACCATGTCATTTGGAAGGGCAGGATCAAAACTTTTAAGAATCTTTATGACCTCTGGAATAGAATCAAGAGCCTCATCAATATCAACAACTTTATAGAAATGTTTTAAACCTAATTCTCTTGCAAGAAAATGAGCATATAGGATATCTTCCCCCTCCGATTCCAAAGTTACTGTAAGAGCCACCCCGTTCCTATTAAGATGGGCTAAAATACTTGAATCGAGTCCTCCTGAAAAAAGTAATCCCGAGGAAGGACTTCCTCCAACTGCTATTTCAAGCTTCTTCCTTAGAATCGACAGTACATCCATCATCCTTTTTTCACTTTCTTGACCCAGTTGCATATTCCAATTCTCCAAAAAGATTTTCAAAAAAAATCCCCAGCCTTCGCAGAAAGACCAGGGATCTTTACCCGCATAAACCCTTCACGGCCTTAGCCTCGAAGACCACTGTGTGAAGTATACCCAGGCAGGTTTTCTGACTTTCGGATCCTCCTACTTCCTGCGCCTTCCCATCCTTCTTAGCCCTTAATGGCTCCAGACAGTGGCTTTCTGCAGGTTTCGTCCCCGATTACAGCGGCGGGTCCGTCTCCGCCTTATCCCCAAAAGAGGATGCACGGAGTTCCCTTTACCTGAATATAATCTATTTCACTGAATTTTTATTAACAAAAAAGAGTAAAAATGTCAAGCTCTCAATCCACTGACCGTCTATCACTTTTAGGTACTCCTTTTTGAATTAGTTTCTAACCATGGGAAGGGGTGGAGTGTGGGTGGGGGTATATATTTTTTGAGGGATTTTAGAGAGAGGCTCTGAGTGGAAAGAAAGTGAAGCTCCCCGCCTACAGGGTGGGGCTTCCGGGTGAAGGTAATCAGTTTATAATATTGTCGGCTTTCATCCCCGCCTATAAGGCAGAGCATTAAGCCGACATTCTCGTAAAAATCCTTACAGAAGTTGTAAATGGTTCAAGAAATAGCCAGAGACCCCCTCCTTATACTGCTTCTCTTTCAGACAGGTCTAAGAATCTCTGAAGCCCTAAAACTTACCCCTTCGTCCACTCAAATGTTTGAAGGAAAACCTATCCTTTCCGTTTTGGGAAAAGGAAAGAAACCAAGAGTCATTGCTTGCCCAGAAAGGCTTACAGAAAAATTAAAATCCTACGCTTATGAAAAAATATTAGCCCTATGGATAGATTTTTCACAATAAACCGCCCAAGAGCATGGCAGAGAATTAAAAGATAGGAAGATGTTATAAGAATCAATCATTGGGTAGTATTCAATTTTAAAAAATTCTTTTCGCTTGATCTTCCTCCAGAGGAGCCGAAAAAAGTTACTTTCCCTGAACAACTGACTAAAATTCCGTTGCTCAGTGGGACAAAATTGTGACATAAGTAAATCAAATAGACTTAATTAGATGGAAAAGACTAAAACAGATAAAAAACTTTCTGATGCTTGATTATCAAGGCCTTGCGGGAAACCAGACCAATTATCAAAGGGTTAGAAAATACCCTCTTTTTGGATTAGGAATCCGTTGCTCTATCCACCTGAGCTACAGGGGCAACGTTGCTCACTATACAATTTCTTTGGTCTTTGGTCAATATCAAAAGTGATGGGATCAAATGTTATGTCATTACTTACAAACGGTCTCGTGGAGTTCATTTAGAATAGTATTGAGGGGGATGGGTTCCCAGTCCGGGATTTGGAAAACTCTTGGGGGTGAAGGAACCTCTTCCCCTTTTTCTTCTGAAACGTGTGACAATAGTAATAAACGAATCTTTCTCTCTTTGCATCGAATCTCCCAAAACCCTATGGTTTGGTGAAGATCTTTAAGGCCTTCCTGTTCCTTAAATGTCACAGAATAGACTACTTTCAGCCATACTCCAATGGTCTGCTCTGATGAGATGATCATATTTTCTGCATCATAAAAAAATTCTCCTTTCTCATTTTTCTGTAGAAATTTCCAATCTGCACTGAAGGTAGGCGGGTTTATAAAAATTGGGATACCCATTGAAATCAAAACCGCCAATATTCCTTTAATGGTCCCTCTCCTGAGTTGACCTCTCATCCCATTTTTTAATTACCCTATATCATCCCATTATGTCAATTCACACCGTAAAAAGAAGTGAGCAAATTAAAATGATCAATGCCCCGCATCTTACCCTCTTATATAAAAAAGAATTTTTCAGAGGGCTCATAAATTTTGCTTGACATCCCAAGGAGGAAAAGGATATTGAAATGAGCCATGGAGGTCATGGTCCGATGGAAGAGAGTATGAATGAATGGATAAGCGATCTTAGGGCCTATCTTGAATATCTTAAAGGGATGGGTATTACTTTTTTAACGGTTTCAAGAAATTTTACCCAAAGCCCTACTCGCTCTTCCCCCTTCACCCTTCAAGAGATACGAAAAGAGTTGGGAGATTGTAAGAGGTGTAAACTTTATCGAACCAGGCGAACGATCGTATTTGGAGAAGGCAATGAAAAGGCAACGTTGATGTTTATTGGAGAAGGTCCTGGCTATGATGAAGATGTTCAGGGAAGGCCTTTTGTGGGAAAGGCAGGCCAACTTCTGACCAAGATCATTCAATCGATTCATCTCCAACGGGAAGAGGTCTACATCACCAATATCATCAAATGTCGCCCTCCAAAAAATAGAAATCCAGAGCAGGATGAAATTGAAACCTGCACCCCCTTTCTAATGAAACAGATCCAAGTCATCCAGCCCAAAATCATCTGCGCCCTGGGGACGTTTTCCGCTCAGACTCTGCTCAAGACCAATGCAACGATCACTGCCCTCAGGGGAAAGACCTTCGATCTTGAAGGGATTCAGGTGGTCCCCACCTATCACCCTGCCTTCTTATTGAGAAACCCCGACAAAAAGAGAGAGGTTTGGGAGGATATGAAGAAGATTGAGCAATTAATGTCTAAAATAGTAAAATAGAAATGGCCTATTGGGAGGGCAAGGATAATCGATAATTCAATTCAACCCCTTTCTCCTTTAAGACCTCCAAAAGTGCATTGGCCGATTCTTTCAATAAAATCTCCCAGATAGAAAATCTCCTTTTGGGATAAATGATATTGGGCTTCCCTTCAATGGCCACCTCTTTTGCAGCAAGATCAATGGCATCCTGTAGGTTGCCTATATCATCGACTAACCCCAACTGTTTGGCCTGTTCTCCAGTCAGGATGCGGCCATCAGCAATCTGGGCTACCCTATCGCGATCCATTTTTCTTCCTTCTGCCACAGCCTGAACAAACTGCTGATGAACATTATCGATGACCATCTGGATGATCTTTTTCTCCTCCGGGGTCATCTCTCGAAAGGGTGAACCAATATCTTTATGTTCGCCGCTCTTGAGAACGACCCCTTTTACCCCAATCTTTTTAAAGAGTTCTTCAAGATTGGTGAACTCCATTAGGACTCCAATGGAACCTGTAATCGTTCCAGGGTTAGCCACAATCTTATCGGAGGCACAAGCAATATAATATCCACCCGAGGCAGCAACCGACCCCATAGAGGCAAATACTTTCTTTTTCGCTCTTGCTTTGACGACCTCTCGATGGATCTCTTGGGAGGGACCCACCCCCCCTCCGGGAGAATCGATTCGAAGGATAATGGCCTTGACCCCAGTGTCCTCTGTATATTGGTGGATCTCCTCAATAATCCCTTGGGATTGCGTGATCATCCCTCTGATCTCAACGATGGCGATCTTATCTCCGAAAGAGAGCCTGCCTGGCTTTCCAGCGGATCGCCCAATATAAAAAAGGATGAAAAAGAAAAAGAGCAGAAGAACCCCAATTGCCCCCAGTCCCATCAGAATTCGTTTACGTTTCATAGAACCCTCCTTCTTCATTATTATTGAAGATGGCATAAGGATCGTTGAACAACCCTGTTGACCTCCAATCGTTATATGGGTGAAACACGTATCGTCTCAAAGGGTGAGGCTTGAAAGACTCGAATGAGTCTGGATTTGACCAATTCGAGAATCGCTAAAAATGTGACAATGATCAATCTCCGGGAAGCCCCTTCGGGGAAGAAAAGATGGAAGGCCATGCTTCGTTTCTCTCTTTGAAGAATCGAAAGAATCTCCTGAACCCTCTCCTCGACGGTCACCCGCTCCATGACCACTTCGTGGACCATTTCTGGCTTGACGTTTTCCAAAACCCTACGAAATGCCTCGACGAGTTCGAAGAGGCTAACGTCAATCCGCTCCTCTTCCGATTCCTCTTCATCCTCTGAGGCTAACCGAATGAAGACCTCTCGATTTAAAAGAGGCCTTCCTTCCAAATGGACTGCTGCATTTTTATATGTTTGGTATTCAATCAACCTTCTGACCAGTTCAGCCCTTGGATCCTCTCCACCTTCTTCTTCCTCCTCGCAAGAGGAAGGAAGAAGCATCTTGGATTTGATATGAAGCAACGTGGAGGCCATTAAAAGGTATTCTCCGGCTACCTCAAGATTGAGGACCCTCATCCATTTGAGATACTCCAGATATTGCTCAGTGATGAGAGCGATGGGGATGTCAAAAATATCGATCTCATTTTTTTGGATGAGATGAAGCAAGAGATCCAGAGGCCCTTCAAACTTCTCTAATCGAACCGTATAGGGCGACCTTTCTTCTTGGGTCAAATCGTTCTCCATCATCCCTCCGCTCTTTCGGTCTTCAAAAGAAAATCCCTCTCGTCCTCCCGAGTAATAACCTGTTCATCCAATCGAGCCTTCAATAAACGGTCGAGGGTCTTTTTGATCATCGGGCCAGGTGGGATTCCCATTTGAATCAAATCCGAGCCCTTTAAGAGAGGTTTTGCATCCTTGAGTTGGGTGAAGTAGAGGGAGATATAACGACGTGTAGCGGTTTGGGTGGTTTTTGCCATCATAAACAACGTCACCTCTGTTGGAAGTGGATCAAGGAGGCTATAGATCTCTGATCGTTTGGGTTTCTGACCGGTATTGATCCAAGAGAGGATTTGAAGAAGGGTTTGGTTGGCCTGCCTTCTGCCTTCAAGCACCCTTTTTTGGAGTTTATCGTTCATCGATAGCCGTTGACAGAGTTCCTCAAGTTCCTTCTCCTTCAAGGAATCGGTTAAGGCATAAAAATAGATCAACCACCGATCATAACGCTCCTCCAAATAGAGAAGGTCAAACCAGGAGACCACATGGTAGACCTCGTCAAACAGCAGTTCCATCTCTTCGGTCAGTTTAAGTTCCGGGTGAAGGACAGGAAAAAGGTTAAAATCTCTCATTCGTTTGATAGCAGAAAATGGATTTTTTTCTTGAAGGATAAGGATGAGTTCAGAAAGAAGCCTCCCTCCAGAGAGGCGGTTCATAAACCCCATCTTGACAGCGTTTCTCATTAGACTCTGGGTATGTTTCCCAATCTGGAAACCCAATCTCTGTTCAAACCGAATCGCTCGAAAGATTCGGGTAGGGTCTTCCACAAAAGAGAGGTTGTGAAGCACCCTAATCACCCTATCTTTGAGGTCTTTGGTCCCCCCAAAAAAGTCGATTAACTCTCCAAAAGACTTTGAGTTCAGTTGAATGGCCAGTGTATTGATGGTAAAGTCCCTACGATAGAGGTCCATCTTGATCGAGCTTCTCTCCACAATGGGAAGAGAGGCGGGTGAATCGTAAACCTCCAGTCGGGCAGTGGCGACATCAATCTTAAGGCCATCAGGGAAAAGAATGATGGCGGTGCCAAATTTTTTATGGGACCGAATGCGACAAGGAACCCTTCTTTCGAATTCCTCCGCTAACAAAATGCCATCTCCCTCGACGACGATATCCACATCAAAATTTTCAATTCTCATCAGAAGGTCTCTGACAAACCCCCCCACCGCATAGACTGAAAATCCCAGTTCGTCCCCTACCCTTCCGAATTCGATAAGCAAATTCTGGATTCGCTCCGGGAAGCGCTCTTTCATCAATTGGGTGATCATCTTTCGTCGAGCATAGAGAGGTTGGCTTTCGATGGCGGTACTCCCCTTCAACGATTTCAACATCTCTTCCTGAAGACCCCGCATGACATCGCCGACCGAGATCGTCCCCACCAGTCTCTCATTCTGGACCACGGGGAGAAGGTTCTGGTTATGGCCGATGACCAATTCCTGAATTCGAGAAAAAGAGGTCTCAGGCGAGACGACCGAGAATTCCGTGGTCATATACTCTTTCACCAAAGAGGTCTGGAGTCCGTGATGGGTAGCCCTTTCAACCACCTGTTTAGAAATCAACCCTACCACCTTTTCACCCTGAAGCACTGGAAGGACATTGAGGTTATATCGAGTAAGGATCTCCCCTGCCTCCTCTAAGGTTCGGTCCTGATCAATTGTCTTTACAGGATATACCATCATATCCCTGGCACTTTTTTTGGGTTTGATCGAGTCCCTCAATGTCTTGAGCAACTGTTGGTGAACCTCTGTCAACGTCATCCCCTTGATCGTGGCAGAGGCTGCAGTGGGATGGCCACCCCCTCCAAACTCACTGGCCACCTCCGAACAGTTCACCTCTTCAATGCGACTCCTTCCAATCAAGTAGACTCGATCTTCCATTCGGACCAGGGCAAAAAGGACGTCAAGGTTTTCCATGTCCTTTAATTTGTGAACCAGCACTGCAATATCGCCAATGTATCGATCGGCAGAGGCTTCAGCGATGACTACCTCAATCCCTTGAATGTGGTAACGATGGGCGGATTGTATCAGTTCGTTTAGGAGATAAACCTGTTCTGCAGTAAGTTCCTTCGTGATAATATTGGAAATGATGCTGAGATTTGCGCCTTTCTGCAATAAATAACCTGCCGCTCTGAAATCCTCTTCTCGGGTGGAGGGATAAGTTAGATTTCCTGTATCTTCATATATCCCAAGCATCATCACGGTCGCCTCATCTGGAGTAATCTCAACACCCCGCTCTCTTAAAATATCCAGAAGAAGCGTAACGGTCGCCCCTACCTCCGAGACCACTTCAATGGAACCATGAAGGTCATCCGAAGAGGAGGGGTGATGATCATAAATGTGAATCTCTAAGTCGGGTTTTGATACGATCTCTGAAAACTTTCCAATTCGGCTCATTTGTCTAGTATCCACCAAGACGAGCCGGCTCACCTCTTTGAGGTCGATGTTTTTCATTCTCTCCACCTTAAGGGCGTAAAGGGTAGAATGGATGAAGAAGTCTCGAAGGCTTCGCTCTTGAGAGCCTGGAAATACCAATACCGCCTCTGGATAGAGTTTTTTGGCGGCCAACATCGAGGCCAACGAATCGAAATCCGCATTGGTATGGGTGGTAATGACTTCCATAACGCTTAAAAAGGGGAAATTAAATAGCGGAATAATGGAAGAATGGGTAAAACTATTTATCTCTCAACACTCCATTATCCCATTATCCCAACATTCCATTATTCCAATGTTCCAGTGTTCCGGTGTTCCAACATTCTCGGAATTAGCCTCTGGGATGATATCTTTGATGGACCTTCTTCAACCTTTCGCCTGTGACATGGGTATAAATCTGCGTTGTGGAGATATCCACATGACCCAGCATCAATTGAACCGATCGGAGATCCGCTCCCCTTTCAAGAAGGTGGGTAGCAAAGGAGTGTCGGAGCAAATGAGGCGTGATCCTCTTTTGGATGCCTGCCTTTCGAGCATAACCCTTGATATTCTTCCAGAATATCTGTCGACTCATCCCCCTGCCCATGCGGTTGATAAATAGAAATGGGCTTTCCTTCCCTTTTAAAAGCCTTCCCCGAACTTCCTTCGAATAGAGGTCTACCCATCGGATGGCCTCTTGACCAAGGGGAACCACCCTTTCTTTTGAACCCTTTCCAAAAAGCAGAACATATCCCCCCTCTAAATTAATCTGATGGGTCTGAAGACGTGTTAATTCAGAAACCCGCATCCCAGTCGCATAGAGTAGTTCCAGCATGGCGCGGTCTCTCATCCCTAAAGGAGTCTTAGGATCGGGCTGTTCCAAAAGAGATTCCACTTCCTTTAACGTCAAAACGTCAGGCAATGTCCTGGTCATCTTAGGGGATTCAATCTCCTCAACTGGATTGAGCATTAGAATCCCTTCTTGGATCAGAAAGCGAAAAAAGGTCCGAAGGGCTACGAGATTTCGGGCTACCGTCTTTATGGAAAGACCCTCTTTCTTTAAGGAAAGAAGAAAAGCCCTCACATCAAGTTTGCTGACGGATTGAATTTCCTGGATTCCTTTCTTCTTCAAAAAGTCAAAGAAGCGAGTCAACCCTTTGCTGTAAGCCTCGACGGTTGCACGAGCAAGGCCTTTTTCAATGATCAAGTAGTGGAGGTATTGGTCTAAAAAGTGGTTCATCCTGTTTTTTAAAAAACTCGACCCTTCCGAATAAAAAGCAGAGGAGAGAAATAGTCCTCTGCTTTTAATAGAGTAGGTTTTTTCTTAACCCCTCGTCAAATTCCGGTATGGCCAAACCCTCCTCCTTGCCTCTGAGTGGCCGGCAGTTCCTCTACTTCCTCCAGATCCGCTCGAAACACCTGAGAGATGACCAACTGGGCAATTCGATCGCCAGGGTGGATGACACAGGGCTCCTGCCCAAAATTGATCAACAGGACCCCGACTTCTCCACGGTAATCTGAATCAATAGTGCCAGGCCCATTGATGACTCCTATCCCTTTCTGGATAGCCAATCCACTTCGGGCTCTAATCTGTCCTTCAAATCCTACAGGAATCGCTATCGAGATTCCAGTAGGGATAAGGCGTCTTTCCCCGGGGCCCAAGACCACATCTTCATCAAGGCATGCAAAAAGGTCCATACCGGAGGATCCACCGGTCATATACTGGGGAAGCGGAACTGGAAAGTTTTTTTTTAGCCTTTTGATAAAAATTTTTATTCGTTCCATCGGTCCAATCGTTTTAAAACCTTTTCAAAATCCTTCCCCTCCACTGGCCCCATAACGGTCAGACAAAAAAACTCTTCATTAAAAATCTCCTTGGCCAGTTCCCTCACCTCTTCCTCCTTCACCTCGTCGATCCCTTTAAGGATTGCCTCTACAGGAAGGTAGGACTCAAAGTAAATCTCATTTTTAGCCAAGCGGGTCATCAGACTATCCGAACTCTCAAGGCTGAGGAGAAGGTTCCCTTTGAGTTGTTCTTTAGCCGTTTCGAGTTCCTTATTTTTAAAAGGTTTCGTCTTTAAGGTAACAAACTCCTTGAGGATGAGGTCAATGACCTTTTGGAAGGATTCTTCGCTGGTCCCTGCATAGATCACCATCAGTCCTGTATCGAAATAGGCTGGGAGGTATGAATAGACAGAATAGGCCAGCCCCCGATTCTCACGGATCTCTTGAAAGAGCCTGGAGCTCATTCCCCCTCCCAAAATCGTATTCAGGGTATAGGAGGCGAAACGACGGGAATGGTTGTAACGAAGCCCCTTCGTTCCAAGGCAGAAGTGGACCTGTTCCAGATCTCTCTTCCAGATATGGGTCCTGGAAATGGACTCTGCTCTTTTTCTATCCTTTGTCCTATTGGATTTGGGGATTTGACCAAAGGAGGCCTCGATTTGATCCACCACCTCTTGATGTCGAAGATTTCCAGCAGCGCAGATGATGGTTTGATTGGGCTGATAGTTCTCTTTAAAGAAGCGAACAATCTGATCGCGATGAAAGGATTGAACCCGCTCAGAGGTTCCATAGATGGGAAACCCTAAGGGGTGATCCCCCCAACAGACCTGGTTGAAAAGTTCGTGGATATAGTCGTCAGGAGTATCCTCTACCATTTTGATCTCTTGAAGAATCACCATCCTCTCTTTCTCTATCTCCTTTTCGTCCATAACCGAATGGAGAAAGATATCCGAGAGGAGGTCAATGGCTAAGGGGAGGTTCTTATCGATCACCTTCGCATAGAAACATGTATACTCCCTTCCGGTAAATGCATTGAGGGTCCCTCCCACGGAGTCGATCTCCCTGGCAATCTCATAGGCTGTCCGCCGTTCAGTCCCTTTGAAGAGGAGATGTTCGATGAAATGGGAGATACCGTTTTCAGAGGGGGCTTCATCTCTGGATCCAGTAGTGACCCAAATGCCAATGGAAACGGATTTAAGAAAAGGGATCTCTTCGGTAATGACTTTGATTCCATTGCTTAGAACTGTTTTTTGATACCCCTCCCCTGATATCATCCAAGAAGGAGTGAAAAGAATTTGTGGTTTTCGTATGGATTGATCCATTAACTACTCTTTGCCCCTGACTTTCTGGCCATCTCCCTTAAGGCTGCCTTCCGGCTCAATCGGATGCGTCCCTGGGGATCAATATCAATCACCTTTACCCAAACTTCCTCTCCCTCTTTCAGCACATCGGACACGGATTTTACATGACCTTCTGCCAATTGAGAAATATGGATAAGCCCATCAGTCCCTGGAAAGATTTCAACGATTGCGCCAAACCCTAAGATTCTTACAACCTTTCCCTTATAGAGGCCTCCTACTTCGACTTCTTGAGTCAGGGATTTAATCAGTTTGATAGCCTTTTCGAGAGCCTCATAATTGGGAGAGGCCAACTTCACCATCCCAGAATCTTCAATATCCACCTTCACCCCTGTCTGGTCCACAATGCTTCGAATGGTCTTCCCTCCTGGACCGATAATATCTCGAATCTTTTCCTGTTTGACTTGCATGGTGATGATTCTTGGGGCGTGGCGAGAAAGGTCTTTTCGAGGTTCAGAAATGGTCTCGTTCATCTTCGAAAGGATATAAAGCCGGCCTTCGCGAGCCTGGCTGAGCACCTGTTGCAAAATTTCTTTGGTGAGGCCTTGGGTCTTGATATCCATCTGAATCGCAGTGACCCCACTGGCTGTTCCAGCCACTTTGAAATCCATATCTCCAAAATGATCCTCATCTCCAAGAATGTCTGAAAGAACCGCTACCTGGCCATCCTCAAGGATCAGTCCCATGGCAATTCCCGAAACGGGTGCCTTGATGGGGACTCCTGCATCCATCAGTGAAAGACTGGCTCCACAAACCGTTGCCATGGAGGAAGAGCCATTGGATTCTAAAACTTCGGAAACGATTCGAATGGTATAAGGAAATTTCTCATTGGAGGGAAGGACCGGAAGGATCGCCCTCTCTGCGAGGGCCCCATGCCCAATCTCCCTTCGACCAGGCGCCCTCAAGGGTGCAGTCTCCCCTACACAGAAGGGTGGGAAATTATAATGGAGCATAAACGATTTATAGGTCTCTCCCAAAAGGGAGTTTATCTTCTGCTCATCCTCAGATGTCCCAAATGTGACCACTGCTAGGACCTGTGTCTCTCCTCTCGTGAAGAGGGCTGACCCATGAGTTCTGGGTAGAATTCCTACTTCACAGGAGATGGGTCTGATTTCTGAAAAGCCCCTTCCGTCGATTCTTCTTCGATGTTCCAACATCAACTTTCTCATGATTTTGCGATGGGTCTCCTCAAAGGCAACCCTCACTATAGTTTTAGTGGTCTCATCCTCTGCCCCCAATTCTTTCAGGGTTTCCTGGAAGATTTCTTCCAACCTTTCCCTCCGTTTTAATTTCTCTTGAATATAGAATGCCTCGGCCAACTTTCCCTCGGCGAAGAGTCGAACCTTGTCAAAAATATCCTCTTTCGGTCTTTGAAGTTCAAACTCCCTGGGTGGAAGCCCAGCGATGGATTTCAGTTCTTTTTGAAGGTTGATTACTGGGAGAAGGGATTGATGGCCAAAGATAATGGCCTCTAAAATTTCCTCCTCCCTTACCTCCTTGGCACTGCCTTCGACCATAATAATAGCATCCTCGCTTCCCGCAACGAAAAGGTCAATATCGCTCAACTCCAACTCCCCTGGAGCAGGATTGAGTACATACTCTCCGTCAATCCGCCCGACTTTGGCTCCTGCAATGGGACCAAGAAAGGGGATATCGGAAATAGAAAGCGCAGCAGATGCTCCGATCATCCCTAAGACTGCTGGATCATTATCTGGATCAGCGGAAAGGACCGTTGCGATGACCTGCACCTCGTTCTGAAACCCTTTTGGAAGGAGGGGACGAAGGGGACGATCAATAAACCTCGAGATGAGGGTTTCGTGGTCACTGGGCTTTCCCTCTCTCTTAAAAAAACCCCCGGGGATTTTCCCTGCTGCATAGGTCATCTCAAGGTAATTGACGGTGAGAGGAATGAAATCCAAACCCTCACGTTTCTTGTCAGAAGCGACCACGGTGACCAGCACAACCGTTTCGCCATATCGAACCAATACAGAACCATTAGCCTGTTTGGCCACTCTCCCAGTCTCAATGGAAATTGACCTTCCTGCAAAATCGGTCTCTAAATTCTGAACCATAAAATTCGCCTCACTCTCTTATAGGGAAAGATACCTTTCATAAGGATATGGGCATTATTTCCGAAGTCCCAATTTATCAATGACGAGTCGATATCTCTCGATATTGTTCTGTTTTAGGTAGTTCAGGAGTTTTCTCCTCTGCCCAACCAATTTGAGCAAACCCCTTCGAGAATGATGATCCTTCTTATGGATTTTAAAGTGATCCGTAAGATACTGAATCCTCTCACTCAAAAGAGCAATCTGGACTTCAGGAGACCCTGTGTCCTTTTCATGGAGTTTAAATTGGTCAATGATCTCCTTTTTTCTCTCTTGTAAAAGCGCCATGAAATCCCTCCTTGAGACTAAGCATATTTTTCATCGAAATGAAATATTCTCACAGGTCGAAAGGCGAAGGCTTCTGGGCCCTTCTCATCCTTCCTCCCCCTCCTCTCTGTCTTTAAGATAGCGACTAACCCTGCTTCTGGAGAAGACATCTTGAACCACTTTCCTTCTTGAAGGAGAGGAAGCGTTTGACCGGATAGATCAAAAAGCGTAACCTCTTGTCCAAAACGTACCCTCTGGGCAATTTTCTCCTCTACGACTACTTCGGGGAGGGCTGGTAATGCCTCTTTAGGTGAAATGAACCAAGGTCGGAGTCCCTCAATTTGGTTTATTTTTTTTAATTCCTCCCAACCGATGGCCTGTTCAAGGGTGAAGGTTCCACTCCGAGTCCTTCTTAAGGAAACCAAATGGGCTCCACACCCCAATCGCCGTCCTATATCTTTGGCCAGTGTGCGGATATAAGTTCCCTTGGAACAAGAGACATGGAATCGAACGAAGGGAAGATTGATCTCTTGTACCTGGAGGCTAAAGATTTCGACCATCCTTTCTTCTCGTTCGACCTCCATGCCCTTTCTTGCCAATCGATAGAGGGGTTTCCCCCTTAATTTGATGGCAGAAAACATAGGGGGTTTCTGTTTAATCTTTCCTAAAAAGAGTTGAAAGGCCGAAAGGAGCGCCTCTTCTCTAACCCCTTCCCATGGGTTTTGGTTAATCACCTCTCCGGTCAGATCATCCGTAGTCGTCTCTTCTCCTAATTTTAAGATGGCTTCATACTCCTTGGGTTCCTCCATTAAGAAGGGAACCAATTTCGTCCCCTCATTAATGACAAGGGGTAAAACCCCGGTGGCAAAGGGATCCAACGTTCCAATATGCCCCACTTTTTTGAGCCCAAAACGATGCCTGATCGCCTTCACCACCCCAAAGGAACTCAATCCCTCAGGTTTATCCACGATCAAAAGACCATCAATCCTCGCCTGCATCTCTTACCTTTTCTTCCCTTATGCGATGAAATATTTCTTCAATATGGATGGCATATTCAATTGAAGGATCGAAATGAAATAGGATATCGGGGGTATATTTCAGTCGGATTCGCCGACCCAATTCCCTCCTGACATATCCTCTGGCACTGTTAAGACCCTCCAAGGAATTTCTCCTTTCCTCGAGGCTCCCAGTCACACTGAAGTAGACATTCGCCCTCCGACAATCTTCCGAGACCGAAACCCGGGTGATGGTGACAAACCCAATTCTTGGGTCTTTAAGAGTTCTGGCCAACATCTCGGAAATCTCTTTTTGAATCAGGTCTGCAACTTTCTCCGAACGTCTTACTTCCATCCCTGAGCCTCTCCTTCATCAGACCGTTAGAATCTCTATCTCTGAATGGACGACCTCCACCACGTTCATCCTTTCGATAAAATCAATGACCTTATCCAAACTCGAATTGATGTGTCTCCGATCATTCCCCACCGTACAGATGCCAATGAGCGCCCGTTGCCATAGATCATTGTCTCCCACCTCAGAGATGGCCACATTGAATCGATGGCTTGCTCGATCAATCAGTTTTCGTAGAACCTGCCTTTTCCCTTTTAATGAATGGTTTTCGGGAATTCGAATATCGAGTTGACAAATTCCAACAACCATCTCCCTCCCCCCCTCTTTGTCGAATTTATGACAATCGTGGTCGAATCTCCTCTATCTCATACGACTCGATAATATCTCCCAGTTTGATGTCATTAAAATTCTCAATCCCGATCCCGCATTCGAGGCCATGGCTACAATCCTTCACATCATCTTTAAATCGTTTTAGAGATGAGATTCGGCCGTTGTAGATCACCACATTATCTCGAAGGAGTCTGGCTGGAGAACCCTTGACCACCTTCCCATCCAAGACCAAACTCCCTGCAACCGTCCCCACTTTGCTAATATTGAAAAGTTGGATGACCTGGGCCCTGCCCAAGATGTGTTCTTTGTAGGTGGGTTCCAGCAACCCTTCCAGGGCCTTTTTAATGTCATCGATGGCCTCGTAGATTACAGAGTAGGTTCGGACATCCACATGCTCCTGCTCAGCCAGAGATTGGGCCTTCGGACTTGGTCTAACATTGAACCCAATGATAATGGCATTGGAGGCTGAAGCCAGGTTTACATCGGTTTCCGTAATTCCCCCTATCCCCCCGTGGAGGATATTCACTTTAATCGAATCCGTGGAAAGTTTGTTGAGAGATTCTTTGACCGCCTCGATCGAACCTTGAACATCGGCTTTGATAATGACATTCAGTTCCTTTACCTCTCCTTTCTTAATCTTCTCGTAGAGTTCTTGCAATGAAACCTTGCTTAACCTTGAAAGTTCTTTCTCCCTTGTCTTTTCATGACGATAAAGGGTGATCTGTTTGGCAATTCGCTCTTCTGGAACAACGATGAAAGGATCTCCGGCTTCAGGGATATCATTGAACCCTACCACTTCTACAGGGGTGGAAGGCTTAGCGGTTTCCATCTTTTGTCCCCGATCATTCAGCATGGCCCTCACTCTGCCATAGTGAGACCCTGCGATGAAGACATCCCCTGTTCTAAGAGTTCCCTCCTGGATAAGCACTGTCGCCACGGGACCCCTGCCTTTATCCAATCGAGATTCAATGATAGTCCCTCGAGCAAGCTTATTTGGATTGGCTTTCAATTCTAAAACTTCCGCCTGGAGTAGGATTAAATCCAACAGATCTTTGATGCCTATTTTCTGTTTGGCAGAAACCTCTGCGTAAAGCGTATTTCCTCCCCATTTTTCTGGAACCAACCCATATTCTGAAAGCTCTTTTTTTACCTTCTCTGGATTGGCATTGGGTTTATCGATCTTATTGATCGCCACGATGATAGGAACATTTGCAGCCCTGGCATGATCAATCGCTTCTCGTGTCTGGGGCATCACCCCATCATCCGCGGCTACCACCAATACCACGATATCTGTCACCTTTGCCCCTCTTGCCCTTAAGGCCGTGAAGGCCTCGTGGCCAGGAGTATCGATGAAAACCACATGGCCATTTTCGAGCCCCACATCATAAGCTCCAATGTGTTGAGTAATTCCTCCTGCCTCTTCCCCAATGACATTAGTGTTTCGAATCGCGTCAAGAAGCATGGTCTTTCCGTGATCGACATGGCCCATAATGGTCACCACCGGTGGTCTTGGCTCTAACTGCTCTGGAAGGTCTTCCTTCCTCTCTAAAAGATCCTCTCGCTCAAGGGAAACCTTCTCTACCTCATAGCCAAATTCACTGGCAACCAGAGAGGCCACATCTGCATCGATCACCTGATTAAGATTAACAAAGACCCCTAAGTCCATCAATCTCTTAATCACCTCTCCACCCTTCACTCCCATTCGTTTAGCCAGGTCTGAGACCGTAATCACCTCTGCGATTCGAATAATTCTCTTGATCGGCTTTGGAAGCGTCACCTCTGTCTTCTTGGGTGCTTTCAAAACCACCTTTTTCTTCATTGGCCTATAGGGTCGTGGGGTAAATTCAACCTCCTTTTCGGTGAACACCTCCTTTTCAGAGGCCTTCTCAATGATTAACCTTTCCTCAATCAACCTTCGTTTTTTTATAAACCCTTTCCTCTTCCCAACTACCTCTTCTTTATCTGTAATCTTTATTTCCGGAAGTTTTAGTTCCTCCATAATTTTTGGCTTTTCAACTTCCTTCACCTTGGGGGGAGGAGTGGGGGTTGGGGCTTCTTCCACCCCCTTGGGCATCGGAGGGGAAATCTTCTCTCCTTCTCTCCCACTTAAAGGTTCGAGGATAGGAACTTCAGGCTCTCGGGGGGGTTCTACTGGAGGAGCAGGTGCTGTTTCGGTGGTTTTCTTCTTTCCTAATCTAACCCTTGTTTTCTTCTCCTTCTTTACCTCCTTGACCTCCTCTGCTGTCCCCTTTTCACTTTCCTCTACCTTTGTGGGTTTCTTTTTAACCTTCTTTCCAATGGCCACTTCGGTGACAATGGGCTCTACAGGGGGCTCTACAGGAGGAGGTGGAGGAGGTAGGGATTCTACAACCTGGGGCTTTCCCTCGAGGGGCCTCGTCCTTCTCCGGATGACTGTGGGTTTTATTCTTTTTTCAACAACCTCCTTCTCACTGTCTCTTTCGATAATTTTCTCTTCCAAGGGAGAGGCCTTTTTTTCAGGTTCGGTGGGCTTCTTTACCTTTACCCCCATCCGCTTCAACTTAAGAAGGAGCTTATCATCCTCCATGCCAACTTCCTGTGCAAGATCGAGGAATTTAACTTTTGCCATTACCGGTCTTCCTCCTGGTTAACATTTCCTTTTTGGAAAAGGTCCTTTATAGAAAGAAATCGATTTTGGATAATCTTTCCTGACCCAATCCATTTTTTCTCTGCCTTCTTAAAGCAAGCCTCTTCTGGACAAAGATAAAATCCTCGCCCTCCCAGATTTTTCATCCAATCAATAAGGACGGTTCCATCTTCCCCTTTTTTCAACCGAACCAACTCCTTCTTGCTTCTCTTCTTTTTACAACCCACACAACTCCTTATCGGAACATGCTTAGACCGACCCATCTCCTTTTCTTTCCACATATTGGGCTGCGGATTGGATCAACCTCTCTGCCTTTTTTACTCCGATTCCAGGAAGGGTAGAAAGTTTCTGGGCTTGAGCCTCCAGGAGATCATTGACATTTTTAATCCCATGGGCTTTTAATACCTCTGCAGTCTTCTCCCCTACTCCTTCAACCTGTTCGATGGGGTCTGAAAAGGGAGTCTTGTCAAGAGGGGACGCCTCTCCTTCCGTTTTATTCTCTTCCCCCTTTTGGGTCATCTGAAAGGCAGATTCCACAATCTCCACAGCCTTTTCTTTTTCAATCTCTAAAAGTTTGGCCAACTCCTCTGGATCAACCTCCGCCAATTCTTTAATCGAACGGAATCCCTCGTTATAAAGGATACGACTGCTCACATCCCCAATATGAGGAAGGTCTTTAAACCTTTCCAAAATCTCACTTGAAATTTTTTCCATCTTTGATTCACTCTTGATATCCAATTTCCATCCTGTCAGCTTGGAGGCCAAACGAACATTCTGGCCTCTCTTCCCAATGGCCAAAGAGAGTTGATCGTCGGCCACGATCATTTCCATATGACGATTCTCCTCGTCAATAAACACCCTTGAGATCTTTGCAGGCGCAAGCGCATTGCAAACATATTTGGTCTGGTCTTGGGACCAAGGAATGATATCAATTCGTTCCCCCCTAAGCTCCTGGACCACATTCTGAACTCGAGAGCCTTTCATTCCCACACAAGCCCCAACAGGATCAACATCTCGATTCGAACTGTAAACTGAAATTTTAGCCCTCTCTCCTGGCTCTCTGGCAGCACTGATGATCTTAATGATCCCCTCAGAAATCTCTGGAACCTCCATCTCGAAAAGTTTGATCAAAAATCCAGGATGGGTCCTTGAGAGGAAGATTTGTGGTCCTTTGGAATTCTTTTGGACATCGATGATATAAGCCCGAATCCTCTCTCCCTGTCGGTAACTTTCTCCTGGAATCTGTTCTTTCGCTAAAAGGACAGCCTCCGCTCTTCCAATATTGACATAAAGATTACCCTTCTCCATCCGCTGGACGGTCCCGCTGATAATATCTCCCTTCCGATCCTTAAACTCATTATAGACGTTTTCTCTTTCCGCATCCCTTACTTTTTGAATAATGACTTGTTTTGCAGTCTGTGCGCCAATTCGCCCAAAATCGGTATTCAGTTTCACCCCCAGGCTGTCCCCGATCTCAGCCTCGTTATCAAGGGATTTTGCTTCCTCAAGACTAATTTCTGTATCAGGGTTTTTGACCTCCTCCACCACCTGCTTAAATTGAAACAATTCCACTTCTCCAATCTCTTCATTATATCTGACCTCGATCTCGCCGTGATGGCCATACTTTTTCCTTGAGGCAGTCAGCACAGCCTGTTCTAAGGCCTCGATAATCACCTTTCGATCAATCCCTTTTTCCTTGACCACCTGGTCGATCACATAGTTCAGATTGGTTGGCATCGTTTGGTCTCTCCCCTCTACAATTCAATTTCTAAATGGGCTTTGGCCACATTGGAAAGTGGAATCTGAAGGATTTGGCCTTCCACCTCTAATTCGATCCGGCCTTCAAAGACCTTCACTAATTTACCTCTAAAATTCCTTCTCTGTTCAATGGGATCAAATGTCCTCACCTTTATCTTACGCTGAAGATATTTTATAAAATCCTTCTCCTTTTTTAAAGGCCGATCAAGACCTGGAGAGGAAACCTCTAAGACATAGGAGTTGGGGATGAAATCCTCAACATCCAGGGTTCTTCCTAACTCCTCGCTGATATGGGCACAATTCTCAAGGGTAATTCCCCCTTCTTTATCAATAAAAAGTCGTAAAACCCATCCCCTTGACTCTCTTCGGTACTCAATATCTATTAACTCCATCCCTTTGCTCAGAAGAATTGGGTCTACGATCGCTTTTACCCGTTCTATAATTCCATTGACTAATGGTTTCACCGATGTATCCTAATTGGGTGTTTTAAAAAAAAAGCGGGCAACTAAGCCCGCTTTTCAGCAGACTACTTCATTTATTATTATATACTACAAAATTTTATAAAAGGCAAGAGAAATTTTTTTTGTAATACCTCACTCACTCGTGGGAAGGACCCGAGAGGGATGTTGGAGAAAATCTTAGAGCGGTAACCTTAAATTGCCCCCTAAACGTGAGACCTCTTACCCTATCACTTAATAACCCAATTACTATTATCACTGTTAGCCCTACCCAAAGAGATATCAATTTGATCCGCGTTCTAAGATTTTCGGAGGCATCCTTCTCGGGACAATATATATTCCCACGCTTCAGTGAGGGATTACTTTAATCCTATGAGACCTTTCCCCAAAACCATCATTCTTCTTTCAGGAAGGAGGGTTGGTCCATGATAGGTCCCCGAAGGGACTGGATCTCCCTTTCCAATTTTTCAATGATTTTTTGACTCTGTCTAAGTCCCTTCTTCAGTTTTAACCTGCCGTAAAGATCACCGATTCCCCCGATCAATAACCCCAGAAAGATAGAACAAAGAATTATCAAAAAGAGTGGAACATGGGGCAACTCAACCCCCCCAGCATTTAAAAAGGAATATCTCAGTGTCACTTCATCTCTATTCTGAATTGAGAAATGGATGGCGAGAAAAAAGATAATCATCCAAAAGAGTGTTTTAACCCATTTCATTTTTTTTGACCCCCTTTCAGCCCTCTCTCCCTTTCTGAGAGTTTTGTGAACGAAGGGTGAAGTTTCTGATAGGTTTTTTCTAAATATTCAGGGACGACCTTGGTTTGAATCAAAACAGGCATAAAATTCGTATCCCCGTTCCATCGAGGAACGATGTGAATATGAATATGCTCCTCCCCTGCCCCTCCTGCCTTCCCCATATTGATGCCTATATTAAACCCATGGGGTTGAAGGACTTTTTTTAATATTTGAGTGGAAACTTGGAGTAGTTGAAAGAGATCTTCCATTTCCTCTTTCCTCAACTCCTCAACACTCAAACAGTGCCTCTTAGGAACAATCATTAGGTGACCACTGTTATAGGGAAACTTATTCATCATAACAAAAGCATATCGACTTCTATGGAGGATGAGATTCTTTTTGTCATTTCTCTCATTGGGTTTCCGGCAAAAAATGCAACCTCTTGGCTTTTTTTCTAAGATATATTCCATTCTCCATGGAGAGTATAAATATTTCATCGTTCCTTCCTTCTACCCAAGAAAAGGTGAGCGGAGAGCCAGATCAAGAATTCAAGGGAGGATTGAGATAAAGATAATTCTTCCAGGGCTCAGGAGTTTCCTTAATTCCTAAACTCATGGTCAGCAATGGGATCCATATCGGAGCTCTCGGCCTTCGAATCAAAAACATCCCTGCTTCTTCAGGTGTTCTCCCCCCCTTTTTTAGGTTGCAACGAATACAGCAGGTGACAATGTTGGTCCATTCCGTTTGCCCTCCCCTCGATCGTGGGATGACATGATCGTAGGTCAACTCCTTTTCTTCATAAGAGGCACCGCAGTATTGACACCTCCCTCCATCCCTTATGTAAAGGTTCTGGCGAGAAAATTTTACAATTGGGGTCTTCCTTTTGATAAACCGATTTAATCGGATCACAGCAGGGAGTTTTATGGCAAATCTAACTCCCCGGATCATTTTTTCATATTCCTCGATTACCTCGACTTTGCCAAGCATGACCATGATTATTGCCTTTTTCCAACTAACTACCTTTAAGGGTTCAAAGGTGGAGTTGAGAAGAAGAGTCCATTCCATTGGAGTTAAAGTAGAGCAAAAATTCCTTTGAGTTTTTAAGGATATATAGCGATTTTTCATCGAATTGTCAAGCATTTTTATCCCTGACCGTCTATCACTTTTATCCCCTATTAGGTCATAGGAATTTCAATGCGAATTTTTTATTGACAAAAGAGAAGTTTTTTTATATTATTGTAGTAATAATACTACAAATATCGATAAAGGAGGA
>Ga0315298_1001699_pt1 | contig 39439 bp, 30 predicted proteins | sample WHS_1_MG_FD_203077 | JGI IMG/M metagenome (GOLD analysis project Ga0315298, IMG submission 203077) | Extremophilic microbial mat communities from Washburn Hot Springs, YNP, Wyoming, USA - WHS_1_MG | ecosystem: Environmental > Aquatic > Thermal springs > Hot (42-90C) | place: USA: Wyoming... | reverse complement strand
TCGAGGAGATGGACACGGAGGCGGTGATCCGGCGCCACCCCGACGTGGCGCTGGTCGACGAGCTCGCGCACACCAACGCCCCCGGCTCGAAGCATGAGAAGCGCTGGCAGGACGTCCTAGAGCTGCTCGACCACGGCATCACCGTCATCAGCACCGTCAACATCCAGCACCTCGAGAGCCTGGCCGATATCGTCGAGAGCATCACGGGGGTCCAGGTGCGCGAGCGCGTCCCCGATTGGGTCGTGGATCAAGCCGACGAGATCGAGCTCGTCGACATGTCGCCGCACGCCCTTCGCCAGCGCATTCGCCACGGCAATGTATACCCACCGGAGCGGGCCGAACAAGCTCTCCACCAGTTCTTCCGCGAAGGGAACCTCGCGGCGCTGCGCGAGCTCGCCCTCCGAAAGACGGCGACGCGGGTCGAGCAGGACCTCGAGCAGTACATGCGCCAGCACGGGATCGAGGCGGTCTGGCCGGCAGGCGAGCGAGTGATGGTGGCGATCGACGACGATCCGCGTTCGCAGTACCTGATCCGCCGCGCCTGGCGGCGGGCGCAGCGCCAGCAGTCGGATCTGTTGGCCGTCTTCGTCGAAACGCCGGCCTGGGCACACGCCTCGCCAGAGGCGAAACGGCGGCTAGAGGAGCACTTACGTCTCGCCGAAGACCTGGGGGCCGAATGCATTCGGATCAGGGCGGAAGACGTTGCGACCGCGCTTGCGCAGGTCGCACACGAGAAGAACGTGGACAGCATCGTCGTCGGCCATTCGCGCCGTGGCCGTCTGGCCGAGCTGCTGGGCAGGTCGATCGTGAACAAGCTGCTTCGCCTGGTCAGGGATGTCGACGTGCATGTGGTGGCGGAGCGGAGGCATCGAAGCGACGGAAGTTAGGAGATCACGAGGGCCGCACCGAGGGCGATGGCCGGAACGTAGGGGAACGTCCGCTGTCCGCGCCGCCCGGCCACGACTGCCAAACCGGCGCAAACCACGGCGGCCCACCAGGCTGTCCAGAGGACGACCTGCCAACCCTGCCAGGTGCCAATGGTTGCAAGAAGGGGGGTGTCGCATCCCGCCAAGCCCGCCAGCGTGAACGAAGGGAAGCAAGAGCAGCCCACCGACCGCGAATCCGACCAGGCTCAACTGGAGCGCCTCCCAGCCGGAGGCAGCAGCGATGAGCAGCCTCGCGTCGCTTCCGCCTAGTGTGACCCACGCTGGCACTTCTCGGCGGCGAAGATCCGTAATGGGCGCGATGGCGAGCAGCAACATGATAACAGGGGTCGCAAAGGGCACAGGGGCCACGGCTCATCTCTGGCGGACAGCCTTGCGGATGTCCTAGCGCGCGGCGACCTTTCCGTCCAGCTCCGTGCGGATCTTCTCGAACAGTTCGACCGTCTCCGGCTCGGGCTGGTACCTCTCTGGGTCATCCTCTGGGTCTTCGGGGTCGTGGTGCGCCTCCAGGAGCGCTTGCCTGGGGTGGCGGTCCTCCCGGATGAGGAAGCCCAAGGCTCCAAGCTGTCCGTACCACCTCCAGGGTTCGCGGAAGACATCCTCGAGCGTCGGCTCGACCTCGACAGGCCCTGGTGGAGCGGCACTCCTCAGGTGGACTGGATGCTCTCGACTTGACGTTGTGGCCTCGCAGGCCCGCCTTTGGGGCTCGCTCGGCGTGCTTCTGCCCTCGCTCGTCTGCCAATGGAAGCGAGGTCCTCGCTTCCGCGCCTCGGTTAGCATCGCCGCCTTGTACTGGTTGGACTGTTGACTCGCCGCCACCCTGCCGTGGTGATCGCGGTATCCGCGTGCTATTGCGTGCCGCTCCTGGGTCTGTACTGCACTGCCTCGGCGACGTGGGCGGGGCCGATGTGATCGGCGCGCTCCAGGTCGGCGATGGTCCGGGCCACCTTCAGGATGCGGTGGTAGGCCCGGGCGGAGAGGTGCATCTGGGAGACGGCGGCCTTCAGGATGCCCTGGGCGGAGCCCTCCACGCGGCAGTGGGTGCGGACGTCAGCGGGGCCCATGCTGGCGTTGCAGGTGAGGCGGGTGCCGCGGAAGCGTCGTCTCTGCAGCTCTCGGGCTCCTTCCACCCTCTCCCTGATCTGGGCCGAGCTCTCCCCCTGCCCGTCGCCTGCCAGCTTCTCGTAGGCGATCCTGGGGACGTCCACATGGATGTCGATCCTGTCCAGCATGGGGCCGCTGATCCGCTTCTGGTACTTGCTGACGACCGTGGAGGAGCAGGAGCACTCCCTCTGGGGATCCCCGTAGAAGCCGCAAGGGCACGGGTTCATGGCTGCCACCAGCATGAACTGGGCGGGGAAGGTGACGCTGCCCTGGGCCCTGGAGATGGTGACTATCCCGTCCTCCAGGGGCTGGCGCAGCAGCTCCAGGGTCGCCTGGCCGAACTCGGGGAACTCGTCTAGGAAGAGCACGCCTCGGTGCGCCAGGGAGATCTCCCCCGGGTGCGGCCACTTCCCCCCGCCGATGAGACCCGCGTAGGAGATGGTGTGGTGGGGGGCTCGGAAGGGGCGCTCCCGCACCAGCGGCACCTCCTTGGAGAGCCTCCCGGTGACGGAGTAGATCTTGGTCACCTCCAGCATCTCGTCCACCGTCATCGTCGGAAGGATGGTGGGCAGGGTGCGGGCCAAGAGGGTCTTTCCCGATCCCGGCGGTCCCACCATCAGCAGGTTGTGACCCCCGGCGGCGGCCACCTCCAGGGCGCGCTTGGCGTGCTCCTGGCCTCGGACGTGCAGCATGTCCCTGGAGAGATCGCTGGGGACCGCGGCCTCCCATCCGTCCTCGTTGATCACATGCTGAATGGCCATCTCGTCCCGCAGGTGGGAGACCAGCGCGGAGAGGCTCGCGACCGGTATCACCCGCACGCCCTCCACCAGGGCGGCCTCCCGGGCGTCCTCCGCCGGGACGAAGACGGTCTCGATGTGTCTATCCCTGGCCATGGAGACCATGGGGAGGATCCCGTTGGCGTGACGGAGCCCGCCATCCAGCGACAGCTCCCCGAGGAAGAGGGCTTCGATCGCCGTCTGGGGGACCTGGCCCGAGGCCGCCAGGATGCCCACCGCAATGGGAAGGTCGTAGGCCGGCCCCTCCTTCTTGAGGTCGGCGGGCGCCAGGTTCACGGTGATGCGTCTGAGTGGGAAGACGAGGCCGGAGTTCTTGATGGCCGCACGGACGCGCTCGCGAGCCTCCTGGACGGCGGCGTCCGGCAGTCCTACGATGGTGAAGTTGGGCATGCCGTGTGAGGCGATGTCGACCTCTACCTCGACCAGCTGCCCGTCGAGCCCGACGACCGCGCAGGTTAGGACCTTGGCGAGCACTGCAGCCTCCCTGGGATCTGGGAATGGGCTTCCGGCGCCGGGTGTCGCTGGGAGCTCGAGGGCCCATGGCGCGGGACGCCGATGGCTCGCCGCAGGGCTACCAGCTCGGTCGTGCTACTGGTGCATAATAGCATCTACAGGGTTGGTGCGGAAGGGCCTGGCTGGGTTGGATCGCGGAAAGCTCCGCGCATATAATCCCTTTGGATCTGCCTTTGGCTGGTCCTGTCCAGAGGGGCGCGCCTGTCCGCGCCCGCGGGGTGCTCATCCTGCCGGTGGGCCGGTTCGGGGGGCGCGGCGCCGGCAAGCCAGATGGGGAGGTGGGTAGTCGAGATATGGCCGTCAATGAGGAGAGGGTGAGGCGAGCCCAGGCCCTCATGGAGAGAGAGGGCATGGATGTCCTTCTGATACTGACCCACGACGACTACATGTTCTTTTTCGCCGAGGATCGATACCAACCTCGAGCCATTATTCCGCGTGAGGGGCCTCCGACGGTGATCGCCTTCCGGGCGGAGGCGGAGAGCTTGCGCAGCGCACTTGGAGTGGAGGTGGTTCGAGTCTTCTCGAGCGTCGGCCAGCAGATCCACGATGTCATCACCGTACTGCGAGGCATAAAGCCGCTACGAGGCCCGAAGCTGGTCGTGGGCGTGCAGATGAGCTGGTTCGAGCTACCGGTGGTTCTAATGAGCCTCTTCCAGAGATCCAATCCGAACGTCAGCGTCGTGGACTCGGCGCCGATCATGGACGAGCTGAGGTTAGTCAAGGAGCCGGATGAGCTAGAGAAGATGCGAAGGTCGGCGGAGTGCGCGGCCGAGGGCATGCGCGCGGCTCTCGCCGCCGTCAGGGTGGGCGTCACCGAGAACGAGATTGCCGCTGAGGCGGAGTACGCCATGAGGAAGGCGGGAGCTACCGGAACGGCGACCCCCATCTTTGTGAACTCCGGGGAGAACTCCCTCTGTCTGCACGGCACCGTTGGCACCCGTCGTATCCAGGAGGGGGATCTCGTGGTGGTGGACCTGGTTCCAAGCTGGCAGGGGTATCTGGCGAACTTGGCCCGGACGGCGGTGGTGGGTGAGCCCACCCAGCAGCAGCGAGCCCTCTTCGAGGCCTACCTGGCGGGCCAGAACGCGGCCATCGAGGCTGTTCGCCCCGGCGTTCGCGTCTCGGAGCTGGACAGGGTTGCTCAGACGGAGGTGGCGAGGGCCGGGTTCGGAGACGACTACGTCTTCGGCATCAGCCACGGCATCGGGCTGCGCTTCGAGGAGACACCCGCTCCAACCATTCACCCCAAACATTCCGGGTTCGTGCTGCGCGAGGGCATGACCATCACCGTTGGGCACTCCGTCCTAGCGGTGCCGGGGATCGGAGGTGTCCGACTGGAGGACACCGGGAGGATTGGCTCCTCCGGCTGGGAGCCGATCACCGAATTCCCTAGGGAGTTGGCCATCGTCGGCTAGCTGTTCGGTCCGCCGAGAGGAGGATCTCGCCGCCGTCGCCTTCCCGGAGACGGCTCTCCGTGCGTTGAAGCTGATCCCCGAGTAGCCATCCCCCGCGGAAGGCCCTTCCTCATCTGACCGCTCTTGGTTCTGACCTGCTCGTACAGCTCTTCCATTACGGCGGTGAAGGACTGCTCCTTCGGCCAGAAGGGTGGATATTCGCCTCCTTTCTTCACCAGGAGGGCCGGGACGGTCGGACCGGGCGACGCTTCGACTGGGGGCGGCAATCTTCTGGGCCCTGCCCAAAACTCCCTGTGGGTCACCTCAGCTGGTGCTGGCTCGGGGACGGGTCGTGGAAAGCAGGAAGGGGCGGGCTTTGGCGGCGCCTCGGGCCGAGCCAGCTCGGATGCAAGCAGCTGCCCAAGGTGGGACTTCTCCAGCTCGAGCCGGAGCTCACCCCGGGTGAGTCCCCGCAGCTCGAACAGCAGGAAGGGGTCGCGATCGAGAGCGGACGCCAGGACGTAGCACAGTCCGGCGATGTGCTTGCAGGGGTTGACCCAATCGGGGCAGGAGCAGGCGGTGTCGAAGTCGTGCTGGCCACCGGGCAGCAGGTGAAGTCCAAGGCGACCGAAGGTGTGGTCGATGTCATCGGGCATCTCGTTGAGCAGCAGCTTCGCCACAGATCCCGCTCTCCCTGAGATCTCGGCGATCACCTTGGTCCATTCGGCCCGGGGGATCGGCTTCAGAGAGACCTTCGTACTGTAGATCGGCTCCTTGTAGACGCCGAAGTAGGGGGCGGCCGACCCTCGAACCTTCGCCGAGACCGTGCCGCCCTCTATCCGGTAGCTGAGGATGCGTCCCTCATTGGCGTAGGACCGTCCGCGGCCGAGGCGGGCCGGGTCGGTAAACCGCTCCAGAGCTTTGATGAAGCGCTGTCCCCACCATGTTCTGCCAAATCCCGCCATCTGGCTACTCCAGCACCGCTTCCTGTCGGAGCCTGATCAGCTCTCTGAAGCTGTCGTTGTCGAGCTCGGTCAGCCATGATTCGTCGGTGCCCACGATGGTCCCTGCCAGCCGCTTCTTCTCCTCGATCATCTGATCTATCCGCTCCTCGACAGTACCCAGGACGACGAACTTGTGAACGAAAACGTTCTTCCGCTGGCCGATCCGGAAGGCTCTGTCCGTCGCCTGATCCTCGACTGCCGGGTTCCACCATCGATCGAAGTGGAAGACATGGTTCGCCCGGGTGAGGTTCAGTCCCACCCCGCCGGCTCGCAGGGAGAGGATGAACACGGAAGGATCCGTCTCCGGATCCTGGAAAGCCTCGATCATCCTCTCCCGCTGCTCCCTGCTGGTCCCACCGTGCAGGTAGAAGGTGTTGAAATGCAGGGTGCGGGCGACATACTCCTGCAGAGCCGAGCCTACCTCGGCGAACTGGGTGAATACCAGCAGGCTGTCTCCGCTGGAGATGGCCTCCTCGGCCATCTCGCTCAGCCGTTGCAGCTTGTGTGATCGCTCGCCTGCAAAGGCGCTGCCATCTTGCAGAAACTGCGCAGGGTGGTTGCACACCTGCTTGAGCTTCATGAGCGTCGACAGGATCAGGCCCTTTCGCTGGATGCCATCCACCGTCTCCAGCTGCTCCTCGACGTCCTTGACCACAGCCGCGTAGAGGGATGCCTGCTCGGGGGTGAGCTGGCAGTACACCTTCTGCTCCACCTTCTCCGGCAGATCGGCGATGATCCTCCGATCGGTCTTGACGCGCCTGAGGATGAAGGGTTCCACCAGCCTCTTCAGAACCGCGGCTCTTGTGGAGTCGTTCTCCCTCTGGACGGGGATCTCGAAGCTTTTGCGGAACTGTGCCGCATGGCCCAGGTAGCCGGGATTGAGAAAACTGAAGATGGACCAGAGGTCGCGCAGTCGGTTCTCGATGGGCGTGCCGGTCAGAGCGACACGTCGCGGCGCCGCGAGCTTCGCTATGGCCCTGGTCTGCGCCGCCTCGGGGTTCTTGATGTTCTGCGCCTCGTCCACAACGACTCTGCCCCACCTGATGGCGCGGAGAAGCTTCTCGTCGAGGCGGGCCAGGGCAAAGGAGGTGATCACCACGTCGGTCTCCACGCACGCCTGCCGAAATCGATTCTCATCCCTGATCCGGCTGCTCCCCTGGTGGACCAGAACCCTCAGGGTCGGCGCGAAGTGCTCGATCTCCTTGCGCCAGTTTCCCAGCACCGAGGTGGGCGCGATCACAAGAGTGGGCCCCGCTCTCTCCCCCGAGTGTCGCTCGACAAGCAGCCGGGCTATCACCTGCAGCGTCTTGCCCAGCCCCATATCGTCCGCGAGGCAGGGGTTCAGCCCCAGCCTCTCGAGAAAACCGAGCCAGGCAACGCCTCTCCGCTGGTAGTCGCGCAGGCTCCCGTGGAGACCCGGCGGATCCTCAATGGGTGCCAAGGCGTTCTTGTCCTGAAGGCGGTCGAGGAGCGACTGCAGGGCCGGGTCGTGCTCCCATTCCAGCTCGTCCCTGGCGTCGGCGGTTGCCTGCAGCAGCTCTCGCAGCGTGACCTCGGGCTGGGTATCGCGGTGCGCCTGCCAGAACTCCAGTAGCTGCTGCATCCTGTTGCGGTCCAGCTCCATCCACTGGCCGCGGAAGCGGACCAGAGGCATCTTCGCCTCCACCAGCTGTCTCCACTCCTCTTCCGATACCGCGGTGTCGCCGATCGCCAGCTCGTACTCGTAGGCGATGATGGACTCGAGGCCCAGCTGCCCTGTGCCGTCCCAGCTCTGCCCTCGTGCCGGCCTGAGTGTGGTTTTCAGCCGCAGCTTCGCGCGGCGCCTTCCCTCCGGGGTCCACCAGGCGGGCACACTGACGGTGTACCCCGCGTCTTCGAGTATCCAGGCCTTCTCCTTGAGGAAAGAGAAGGCCTCGTCCACGGTGAGCCGGATGCCCGATGGCTGGCTGGTGTTCATTCCGCGCCAGATCTCGGGGTAAATCCTGGCCGCGTGCGCCAGTCCTATCAGCAGCTGCTTTTCGAAATCGACGGCTAGAGGTCTCGAGAGGGCGGTGCGTGCTTTCGGCTGCAGCTCCCAGTAGTCGGCGAGGCGAAACCGAAGGGATGGGTCCCGCTTGGCGGCGACCTGGAAGTGGAGCTGCCAGCCGTCCACATCGCCGGCAGGGGCCTCCTCCAGCTGGAAACCCAGGGTGAACTCCACGGTGGTCTGGGCTGCAGACAGCTTTTCGCGCCAGCTCGTCCAGGCTTGGAGGTCGGCGAGGGCTGCATTCGCCGACGGCTGCCAAGCATCCGTCTCGTGGGGGTGGACGGCTCGGTAGAGGAAGGTGCCCGCTAGCTGCTGGTCGAGCTTTGCCGTGAAGGGCGTTCCGGACACAGCGTCTTGCAGTAGCCATTCGCCGAAGTGGCGGAGAAGCGGCTCCTTTGCGTGGACTGCCTTGGTGGGGGTCGGCCATCCGGCGGCGCACACCGTGGGCATTGCAGCCACGTACTTGGGGATCTCGCTCTCGAAGAGGTGGGAAAGGATCTCCCACCCTAGATACAGCTCAATGGCCGGCGCGGGCTGGCTGCTTCCAGCTCTCGTTCTCCGCTTGCCGCTCGCCGGACCTACCTCCCGACACTTGATGGCGGGGATGTACTGCTCGCGCGCGATCACCTCCTTGATAAGCTGGCCGAACTGGTGCCAAAAGAGGAGGTCCGCACCCAGCTGAAAGTCGTCGGCAGCTTGGAGCGCGATGAAGTGGATGTCGTTCAGGGTTGGGATGACGTCGGGGACGCGGTAGCAGCAGATCTGCCATGGGGCCATCTCGAAGCTGTCGGGGATTTGGATGTCGGCATAACGCTGCAGCTCGAGGGAGGGGAGGGGCGTGCCGTCGGCGGTCGGCAGCAGGAAGAAGCGACGGAGGAGAGAGCGGGAGATGGTGTCCAGATGTCCATCTCCGATCCCAAGCTTATCGTGCAGGAATGCCGCCAGGGAGCTGTCGGCCAGGTGCCATGGGTGGAGTCCCTCGCTCTCGGGGCCGACCGCCCGTCGGGGCGGCACGCCCGTCTCCACCCAGAGGTAGAAACCGCCCCCTTGAACGAAGTCGTCTGTGTCGTCTGGGATCCAGGTCCCATGGACCACATGCATTGCAGGGCACACAGCACTCGGACGTTGTATTCTTGCTGGGGCGATCGCCCCTACCTAGAGTATAGCAAGTCGGCACCCTGGGAGCCGAGGAGACCAATGGAGGCAGCGCGAAGACAGATCTGTCGGATGGGTTCCACATCCTCTAAAATCAGCACTGCCTGGTGATTCGGCGGCAGCCGGCCATCAAATTGCTGGGGGAATCGGGAGATGGAGCAGAGCAAGAGACCGTTCGCGGGCAAGGTCGCGTGGGTTACCGGCTCCTCGCGGGGCATAGGTCGCGCCATCGCGGCGCATCTGGCGAGTCTTGGGTCTGAGGTGGCCATCCACGGGACCAGTCGGTCCGCCAGGCCTTCCTTCGATGAGGCCTACTCCCTGGATGATGTGGCCAGGGAGATGGCATCGGAGCACGGGGTGAACGTGCTTCCAGTCCACGGCGATCTCACCGACGAGGGGGTGGTGCGGAGCCTGGTGGCCGAGATCAGGGAGAGGTTCGGGCGGATCGACCTCCTGGTAAACTGCGCGGGTGGTGACATCGGCGCGGCGGGGACGGCGGCACCCATGGGAGGGAGGCCCGAGCAAAACGACGCCCTGTCCATCTCTCTCAAGGACATTCGGTCGGTTCTCGATCGCAATCTGATGACCTGCATTCTGGTTTGTAGAGAGGTGGCGCCTGAGATGATGCAGCGTCGCTCCGGGGCCATAGTCAACATCGGCAGCATAGCCGGCTTGGGAGGGACCACTGTCGGGGCCATCTACGCCACGGCGAAGGCGGCGGTCGCCGAGTATTCGCGATGCCTGGCGATGCAGCTCCGCCCGTACAACGTGAGGGTGAACGTCGTGGCGCCCGGGCCGATCCTGACCCAGCGTTTCATGGCCAGCCGCCCCCTGGAATCGGATCTGATGGCGGAGGGGGGCACCCTCGTCCGCTACGGCCGCCCCAACGAGATAGCGACGGTCGTGGCCTTTCTGCTGTCTGAAGAAGCCTCCTTCATTTCGGGACAGGTGGTCCGAGCCGATGGTGGGACGCAGTGCTGGCCCGCTTAGGACGGTGACGCCTGCCAGGAGGGAGAGAGGAGATGCTGTGGAGGTGAGGGAATGATCAGCTACAGGGTGCCTATGGTCCCCGGCCCCACATGGGTGCCTCCCGAGGTGAGGGCCGCGTACCAGGTCGACTACGGATCCAGCGACCTAGAGGAGGAGTTCTTCGACCTGTACGGTAGGGTGGAGGCGCAGCTTGGGCAGATCCTCCGCACGCGGAGCCGGATCGCCATTATGACCGGCGAGGGCATGGTGGCGCTCTGGGCTGGGCTCAAAAGCTGCCTGCGACCCGGGGATCGTGTCCTCGCGATCGCTACCGGGCTGTTTGGCTACGGCATCGGAGACATGGCCAGGTCGGTGGGCGCCCGCGTGGAGGTGGTGGGCTTCGACTACGACTCGGTGGTGGACCCCGCGGTGGTGGAGGAGGCCATCGTCAGATTTCGCCCGAAGATGGTGACCATGGTGCACTGCGAGACGCCGTCCGGGACGCTCAACCCCGTGGACGAGGTGGGGGAGCTGGTTGCCCGGCACGGCGTGCCGCTCTTCTACGTGGATGCCGTTTCCAGCGCCGTGGGCTCCGAGCTGCGCACCGACGATTGGAAGATCGACCTGTGCCTGGTGGGCAGCCAGAAATGCCTGTCCTGTCCATCGGATCTGGCTATCCTTGCTGTGAGCGATCGGGCGTGGAAGACGATCGCAGAGGTGGACTACAGCGGATACGACGCCTTGCTGCCGTTCCGAAAGGCGTTGGAGGAGCGGTACTTCCCCTACACCCCGCACTGGCACGGGATCGCCGCTCTCGAGGTGGCCTGCCGCATGGTGCTGGAGGAGGGGCTGGATGCGACAATCGCCCGCCATGCCAGGGTGGCCGAGGCCTGTCGGAAGGGTGTGCGCAGCCTTGGGCTGGAGCTCTATCCCCGAAGGGAGGAGTACTGCTCGCCCACGGTCACCGCCGTCAGGGTTCCGGAGCGGATCGGATGGAAGGAGCTGGATCGGCGCCTCCGGGAGCGTGGCGTTGGCGTGGGTGGCAGCTACGGACCGCTGGCGGGCAAGGTGTTCCGGCTCGGCCACATGGGTAGCCAAGCGAGGGACGAGCTGGTGGCTCAGACCCTGGAGGCGCTGCGCGAGGCGGTGGGAAGGTAAACCGCCGGCATCCCAATCTGGAACCTCGGCGGCCGGCTGGTGGGCTCGCCCTCATCGGCTGGACCAGGTGCGGCCGGTGCCCGCGGAGACCGAGGGCCGGCGCTCGCGACCGTCTCGTTATCGATCGGCGAGGGTTGCTCTGAGGCCCCGAGTGGGCTTCTCGATCCAGCTCTTGAACAGCTGAAGCGCGTGCTCTCGGACCGTCACCGTTCCCGACGGTCCGAAGCGGGCCCTGGTCTTTCGCTTGGCCAGGCTCCGCTCCAGGTCCGTGGCCGTGCGCCCACGGAAGAAGGTGAAGGCGGAGCCGATCTGAGCGAGGTGGTGCGCGTCGCTCCCGCCCAGCTCGGCCAGGTGAAAGTCGCGTCGGTTGAACAGGCGGATCTTTTCGGTGTTCCCTCGCGCCCCTATGGCCGCGTTGCAGACCTCAATCCCGTCGATCCTGACGCCCTGACCCAGGAGCCACAGGATGTGGCGGTATCCCCCGCTGGGCGTCCACATGACGGTTGGATGGGGGACGCCCACGACACCGCCCATCTCGTGGACCATGGCGATGGTGTGGCGGAAGCTCTTGCCCCTGGGGAATGGCTGCTGGGGGAAGGGCGGCCTAAAGAAATAGGCCAGGAGGTGGCGTCCCAGGGCCGTGGTGATCTCGGTTGCGACAACCACCTGGAAGCGGCACCCGGGGTGATCCTGTACCCATCTCCAGGCCTCCAGCGATCCTGCCAACTGATCGTGGTCGGCAATGGCGACCAGGTCCAGGTCGGTCTGTTCCTGAACATAGGTCATGATCTCGGGCACGGTGGCCATGCCGTCGCTGACGCTGCTGTGGATGTGCAGGTCTGCCTTTCCCAATGAGCCGAGACCTTTCCATGGGATAGTGTGCGGGCGGGGTGCCAAGGGATCGCCTGCGCCATCATACCAGGGATGAGGATGCGGATGGAAGTGGGCTCTTGCCCATCGACTACGGCCCGCTCCCCACCTGCGAGGTCCTGCCGGGCTGCTGGGCGGATGGCGCCTCCGCGACCGTCCTTACCTGCACCCTCAGGGCCTGGGTGGCCCAGTCCGGCCACAGGGAGATCTCGGCCGGGCGAGAGAAGCCCCGCATGGTGTCCAGGGCCTTCTGCGCGTCGGAGACCCTGTGCCCGCGGACCGCGGCCGCCACGGCACCGGTATCCACGTTCTGCTGGAGCAGCCCCGACACCCTCACCCTCATGGTCATGTGCTGGCCCTCGGCGTTGACAACCTGTGGGGGATCCATCTTCGGGTTCCCCACCTGCTTCAGATCCCTGGGTATGTCCTGCCCCCAGAGAGAGAGGACCAGCTGGTTGAAGTCGTCGTTGTTGTAGGCGAGCCCGGTGGCCGATACCTCCATGATCCCTCCCAGCGTGTCGGCCGTGTCCCCTATGTTGCGATCGTACCGTTCCGCGATGATCTGGGTGCTGACGCTCTGCTCGGGCATGGTCTCGCTGCTCTTCAGCTGGCCCTTCAGCTGCTCCATCGCCTGGGCGTTGGCCTGCTTGAGCATCTCCTGCCGCAGGGCATCCCTCACCTGGAGGGTGATCTGGGTGGTGGGCTGGAAGGTGGACGAGCTGCCGGCGGGTGCAGCGGGAGCTGGTGCTACGTCCTTCACGTTCAAGGCTGCGTGCACCTGAACCCTCGTCTCGACGGTGTGGCCAGACAGTCGTTGGGAGGTGATGTCCACCCTGGGGCCGCCTATCTCCACCAGCACCTCCACGTCCCGGCTCATTGCCTGGGTCTGCGGGTATACGGTGACCCGGGCGACGGGGATGGCCAGGTAGGCTACGGCCACTAGGATCGTCGCCAGCATGGCACCCAGGAGTAGGCCCCATCGGCTGACACCGATGGCAGGGGTGAACTCCTCCGGGTCGGTGAAGGAGATCGTCTCGGACCGATCGGGGGGCGGGATCTTGCTGCTGTAGTAGGCACGCAGCGAGCTGAAGACGTGGCGGAAGCCGTTCTCCTGGGCGAACCCCCGTCGGGCCACATCCTCGCTGACGATGATCAGGTCCAGACCCAGCTCCCGCTGGAGGCGGCGCAGGACCCTGAACTCCAGACCATCGCGGAGGGTCTTGATGTCGGATGGCAGGACCAGCACCACCCGTGGAAGCCGAGTGCTCTCCAGCTTGCTCCGGATGGACGTGAGGTCGTCATCGCGGTCCACTTCGATGATGGTCTCATGCTGGGGGCCATGTCCCGCGAGGGCGTTGATGTAGCTCCGCATGTCGTCGCCCGCGGTCAGGCGGACGACATTCTCTTCATCTCTGCGTCTGGCGGCCGACATACACTCCCTCAAGCAGGCCACAACTGGGGACCGGTTCGGTGAAGCCAGTCCCTTTGGGGAGATGCAAGATGCGGACCCATCCATCTAGTCCCAGCGGGAGTAGTCAGCTCTCCGCAGGGCCCCGAAGGGAGGATGCGGCCTCCAGGGCGATGTCGGCCGCCATCAGCAGCCCTCTGGCGTAGGCCAGGGTGTGGAAGCCCGGCTGCCAGGAGTCGCAAAGCTCATCGGAGATGGCCAGGATCATGCCGACGCGCACACCTCGGTGCAGCCCCACGGCGTACAGGGCGGCAGCCTCCATCTCGACCGTGAGGACCCCGGCCGACCTCATCCGCCCAACCGTTGCGGCGCACTCCCTGTAGGGAGCGTCGGTGGTCCAGGTGGGGCCCCGCGCGGGCTCGGCCCCGATCCGATGGAGGGCCGCGGAGCAGAGAGCGTCCACCATGGCTGGCGAGGCGGACACGGTGTCGGAGGGCGACAGGTAGTGGTGGGAGGTGCCCTCATGCCGAAAAGCCTCCGTGGGTAGGGCCAGGGAGCCGATGGGGAGATGGGGTTGCAGGCTCCCGGCGGAGCCGACCAGCAGCACAGTCCTGACCCCTGCGGCCACCATCAGCTCCAGCGCTGCCGCCGCAGCAGGTGCGCCGATGGGCAGGCGAGCCACCGCCAGCGGCGATCCTCGGTAGGAGCCGCTGGCCAGCGGCCAGAAGATGGGCGTGGGCCAGCGTGCAGGAGGCGCCGAGCCGATCCGCTGGACCATACGATCGAGAGCCCTCTGCTGGAATGTGGCCACCAAGGTGTCCGGCAAGGACAGCTCAGCCCGGTCGCACCCCAGAACCTCCGCATAGTAGGCCAGCGCGCGGTCCGGGGCGATGATCGGCTGTGTGCGGTCCGGCTCCCAGGGCACTCCGCCACCTCCCGCCCTTCAGTGGACTTCCTTAGCGATCGTCATTGTAGGCGAGGACAGCCAGCATGGGCAACGATAGGCGCAGGCGACTTGCTGCCGGGGTCACCGCTCCATATAATGTCGCCCAACCCCCCGTTTGGCTACCACCCGGCCGTCCCTGGTGAGCTGCTGTCGAGCGTGCGGACATGGATGCGGGTGGTGCCTCTACTGCTCGGGTCGGCTCTTTAGGAACGGTCAGGTGGTCGGTTGAGAGCGCTTCTTTCCGGGAACGAGGCGATCGCGATGGCGGCATACCACGGCGGTGTCGCGGTGGCCGCCGCTTATCCCGGCACGCCCAGCACCGAGATCCTCGAGGCGATCGCGGGCTACCCTGGCATCCATGCCGAATGGGCCACCAACGAGAAGGTGGCGGTGGAGGTCGCCATGGGAGCCTGCTACGCGGGTGTCCGTGCGCTGGTGTCGATGAAGCACGTGGGGCTCAATGTTGCCGCCGACCCCTTCTTCGCCGCATCCATCACCGGTGTTCGGGGCGGTCTGGTGGTAGTCAGCGCGGACGATCCCGGGATGCACAGCTCGCAGAACGAGCAGGACAACCGGCAGTATGCCCGCTTCGCCAAGCTCCCGGTGCTGGAGCCCTCGGACAGCCAGGAGGCGTACGATCTCACCCTTGTGGCCTTCTCCATCAGCGAGCGGTTCGATACCCCCGTCATGCTGCGCACCACCACTCGGATCTCCCACTCCAAGTCGGTGGTGCAGTTCGAAGACAGCGTGCCATCGCGGGCCAGGGCCTCGTTCAATCGCATGCCCGAGAAGCTGGTCATGATCCCGGCCAACGCCCGTCGGCGGCATCCCGAGCAGGAGGAGCGGCTGGCCAGACTGGCCGAGTTCGCCGAGGATTTCCCCTACAACCGCATCGAGTGGAGAGACGGAAGGGTCGGGATCATAACCTCGAGCATCTCCTACCAGTACGCCAGGGAGATCATGCCTGATGCATCTATCCTGAAGCTGGGTATGGGGTACCCGCTCCCGGAGCGGCTGGTAAGGTCCTTCGCCTCTAGCGTGGAGCGGCTGCTGGTGGTGGAGGAGCTGGACCCGTTCCTCGAGGAGATGGTCAGGGCGATGGGCCTGCAAGTGGAGGGGAAGCGCTACTTCCCGCCATGTGGAGAGCTCTCGCTAGAACGGGTGGAGGAGGGTTTCAGGGCGGCTGGACTCCTGCGCCCTGATCCGGCGACTGTATCCTCATCACTTCCCGTGGCTGCTGGATCGGACAGGTCCGCCGGCATCCACGGCATGAGTGTCAAAGCCGGAACGGCATCCCAGGGTTCGGCTGAAGGCAACGGCCGGCCGGTCGCTCAGGACTCGGTGCCGCTACCGCTGAGGCCGCCCGTCCTCTGCCCGGGCTGTCCTCACGCTGCGACCTTCTTCGTTCTGAAGCGACTGGGCTTCTACCGACGAGCAGACGAGGTGGAGGAGCCGCTTCCAGGCCAGATACCGACGCGACTCCGGCGTGTCGGGGCTGTGGTGGCGGGGGACATAGGGTGCTACACGCTGGCCGTGCTCCCTCCTCTATCGGCCATGGACACAGCGGGTTGCATGGGGGCGAGCATAGGCAATGCTCTGGGGATGGAGAAGGCGGGGATACCCAACAAGGTGATCGCCGTGATCGGCGATTCGACCTTTCTTCACTCCGGGATGACTCCTCTGTTGGATGTGGTCTACAACGGAGGGACCGTAACGACGCTGATCCTCGACAACTCCACCACGGCGATGACGGGACACCAGGACCACCCGGGCACAGGGCGGTCCGCCAAGGGGGATCCGGCCAGGGCCGTGGATCTGGAGAGGGTGGTGCGCGGGCTGGGGGTCGAGGATGTCAAAGTAGTGGGAGCGTTCGACGTTGCAGCGCTGGAGGCGGCCATCAGGGACAGCGTCGAGAGGTCCGAGCCGTCCGTGGTGATCGTTCGCGGGCCCTGCGCGGTCAAGGCGCGCGTCTCGGGGCCCGCCTACTCGGTCCAACGGGAGAAGTGCAACGGGTGCAGCGCCTGTCTGCGACTGGGCTGCCCCGCCATAGCCAGGGAGGATGGGCGGGCGAGGATAGACCCGGGCCTGTGCGTCGGGCCGACCTGCGGGGTGTGCGGCCAGGTGTGCCCCGTCGGAGCCATACAAGGGGGGCAGGACGGGTGTCAGGGGGCGAAGGAGGATCGATGCCCCAATTCGTCCTCGGCGGCAAGATCCGGGCAAGGGTGATGAACAAGATCGACTTCGTGCTGGCTGGGGTAGGAGGGCAGGGCATCATACTGATGAGTGACCTGCTGGCCGAGACCGCCCTGTCCGCTGGCTTCGACGTCAAGAAGTCCGACGTCCACGGGATGGCTCAGCGCGGCGGGAGTGTGGTCAGCTACGTACGTGTCGGGGAGCGGGTGCTCTCGCCGCTCCCTAGGGCGGGCGAGGTCGACTACCTGGTGGGGCTGGAGAAGCTCGAGGTGGCCAGGTGGAGCGCTGTCCTCGGTAGAGGTGGTGTCGCGGTGGTCAACGACCATGCCATACTGCCCCTGTCGGTGAGCGCGGGGGCGGAGCGCTATCCTACCGATGCCGAGGTGGATGGGAGGCTACGGGAGAGGACCGATCGCGTGTACTGGGTGGATGGTGCGGGCATTGCCACGCGGCTCGGCAACCCCAAGGCCATGAATGTGGTGGTTCTCGGCTTCCTGGCAGGAATGCTTCCAATCCCCTGGCAGTGCTGGGTGGACACCCTCACCAGGAAGGTCCCGAGTCGGTACAGGGAGCTGAACCTCAAGGCCTTGGAGACCGGCCGTAGGGCGAGTGAGGCGCTGGCCTCGGGAAGGTAATGCCCTGGGCGAGGGCTCGAGGGGGCACCCAGGGCGGCAGAACCGGACGCGGGCGGAGGGTCTGCATCGAGTGGCCTAGAGAAGGGGGAAGAGGGGGGAGAGAATGTACTGGGACGAGGAGCATGAGACGCTCTCGCGCGGGGAGATGGAGGCACTTCAGTCGGAGAGGCTCCGCCAGAAGGTCAGGGAGGTGTACGAGAGGGTCCCTTTCTATCGGAGGGCCCTTCAGGAGAAGGGGCTCTCGCCCGACGACGTTCGGTCGGTAGAGGACCTCTCGAAGCTGCCCTTCACCACGAAGGTGGACTTTCGCGACAACTACCCCTTCGGCTTGCTGGCTGTCCCCCTGAAGGAAGTGGTCAGGGTGCACGGCTCCAGTGGGACCACCGGCAAGCCCACGGTGGTGGCCTACACTCGAGCCGACATCGACCTCTGGTCCGAGATGATGGCCAGAACCCTTGCGATGGCCGGCGTCACCGACGAGGACGTGGTCCAGAATGCATACGGTTACGGTCTGTTCACCGGTGGCCTGGGGTTTCACTATGGGGCCGAGCGGATCGGGGCCACGGTGATCCCGATATCCGGTGGGAACACCAAACGGCAGATCATGCTGATCCAGGATATGGGGACCACGGTGCTGACATGCACCCCCTCCTATTCTCTTTTCCTCGCGGAAACCGCTCGTGAGATGGGCACGGACCTGCGTGAGACGGGGCTTCGCCTCGGGCTTTTCGGTGCCGAGCCCTGGTCCTACCGGATGCGGGAGGAGATCGAGGCCGAGCTGGGGATCCTCGCGCTGGACGTCTATGGCCTGAGCGAGGTCATCGGCCCCGGCGTTGCCCAGGAGTGCCCCCACAAGAACGGCCTCCACGTCTTCGAGGATCACTTCCTTCCAGAGGTGGTCGACCCACAGACGGGCGAACCGCTGCCCGATGGTGAGAGGGGAGAGCTGGTATTCACCACCCTGACCAAGGAGGCGCTACCGGTGATCCGCTACCGCACGCGAGACATCACGGCTCTTCATCGCGAGCCCTGTCGCTGTGGTCGGACGCTGGTGAGGATGGAGAAGGTCACCGGGCGGACCGACGACATGCTGATAGTCCGCGGGATCAACGTTTTCCCGTCCCAGATAGAGGCAGTCCTGCTGCAGGTGGATGGAGTTGAACCCCACTATCAGATTGTGGTGGACCGCGAGCGTCGGCTGGACGACCTGGAGATCCAGATAGAGGTGTCCGAGGCGGTCTTCTCAGACGAGATAGGCCGCCTGGAGAACCTCACCAGGAAGGTGCGGGCTGAGCTGGAGAGCACCCTTGGCATCTCCGCATTGGTGAAGCTGGTAGAGCCTGGCGCGATCCCCAGGAGCGAAGGGAAGGCGAAGCGGGTGATCGACCGCAGGGACATATAGTATGCGGGCTGGCGATCGGGCGGAACGCCGGAAGATCGGCGCGATCCTTCGAACCCGGTCCACACGGCCCCTAGCATTGGAGGAGGGGACGGCCATGAGAATGAAGCAGGTCTCGGTATTCGTGGAGAACCGACCGGGCCGGCTCAAGCTGCTCCTGGAGGCGCTGGCGAAGGCGGATATCAATATCCGCGCGCTTTCCATCGCGGACACGGCCGACTTCGGTATCGTCCGCATGATCCTTTCCGACACGGAGAGGGGGCTGGAGGTGATCCGTGACGCGGGCCTGACGGCCAGCACCAACGATGTGCTCAGGGTGGAGGTCCCCGACCAGCCGGGTGGTCTGCTGAAGACGGTAGTGGAGCCCCTTGCGGCGGCTGGCATTAACGTGGAGTATGTCTACGCCTTCGCCGATCGCCCCCTGGAGAACGCGATGGTGGTCCTGAAGGTCGGCAACATAGACGCCGCGGAGAAGCTCATAGGCAGATGAGCAGCTTCCACGGACGGCTACTGATCGTTGATCTTTCGGCCCGCGCCGCCAGGACGGAGGTGCTGGATGCAGAATACCTGCGCAAGTACCTAGGAGGTGTGGGGCTTGCGACCCGTCTTCTGCTCGAGCATTCCAGCGCTGGCGTGGATCCCTTCGATGAGAGGAATCCCATCGTCTTCGCTGTGGGGCCGCTGACCGGCACCATGGTGCCGGCCGCCAGCAAGTACGCGGCGGCGACCCGTTCGCCGTTGACGGGGTTCATAGGCGATTCCCTCTCGTCGGGGGCCTGGCCCCTGGCTCTCAAGAGGGCGGGCTACGACGCGCTGGTGGTCGTTGGGGCGGCGGAGACTCCGAGCTACATCTTCATCGACGATGATCGTGTCTACTTTCGGCTGGCTCGGCAGCTATGGGGAGCGGGCTGCTGGGAGACCGAGGAGAGGATCCGGCGGGAGCTGGGCGATGATGCGGTGAGGGTGGCCTCCATCGGGCCGGCCGGCGAAAAGCTGGTGCGCTACGCGTCCATCGGAAACGACTACAGCCGGCAGGCCGGGCGCACCGGAGTCGGGGCCGTGATGGGGTCGAAGCGGCTCAAGGCGATCGCGGTCCGCGGGACAAAGCCGGTGCGAGCAGCCGAGCCCGAGGCGCTGCGCCGTGCGAGCCTGGATCTCTACGCTCGAAGCCAGGGCGCGGCGACGGCCAAGTACCGGATCCTGGGAACCCCTGCCAACGTGCTGGCGCTGGATGCCCTGGCGGCGCTTCCCACTCGGAACTTCCGACAGTCTACCTTCGAGGGAGCGGAGCGTGTCAGTGGGGAGTGGTTCTACGAGCGGCACGCGTCCAAGGTAATGGCCTGCGCGGGATGCTCCATAGGTTGCGACCATATCTACCGGGTCGTGGATGGCTCGCACGCTGGGACGCAGGTGGGGATGGAGTACGAGTCCCTCTACGCCCTGGGGCCCCTGTGCGGCGTCGACGATGCCGCCGCCATCCTGCGCGCCGCTGAGCTGTGCGACCGATATGGGATGGACACCATGAGCGCCGGCGCGTCCATCGCCTGGGCGATGGAGTGCTACGAGCGAGGGATCATCTCGAGAGAGGAATCTGGCGGCTTGGAGCTCCGGTTCGGCAGCGCGGGGGCGCTGGTGGCGATGGTGGAGGCCATAGGGCAGCGGCGAGGCCTCGGCCAGATCCTTGGCGAAGGGGTGAAGCGCGCGGCGGCGTCGGTGGGCCGCGGCTCCGAGAGGTGGGCTATGCACGTGAAGGGTCTGGAGCTTCCCGGATACGAGCCTCGAAGCATGAAGACCCTCGCCCTGGGGCTGGCGGTCGGCACGAGGGGCGCCTGCCACAACCGATCGTCGGCCTACGAGGTCGACCTCTCCGCCAGGGTGGACAGGCTGAACGGCGATCGGGGTCGCGGCAGGCTGGCCATGATCCAGGAGGACTACGCGGCCACCCTGGACTCCCTGGGGATTTGCAAGTTCCTTCGGCGCTGCTTCGATGCCTTCTACCCGGAGGCGGCTGACCTGCTCAGGTGGGCCACCGGCGTGGAGATGACGGCGGAGGAGCTGCAGCGGGTGGGCGAGCGGGTCTGCAACCTAAAGAAGGTCTTCAATATTCGGGAGGGGTGGACACGAAGCGACGACACCCTACCGCCCAGGCTCTTGGAGGAGCCGTTGCCCACTGGAGTGGCCAGGGGAGCGCGGCTGACTCGAGAGGAGCTGGACGACATGATCGCGGGCTACTACGAGGCCCGGGGCTGGACCTCGGAGGGGCTGATACCCCCGGGGAAGCTGTCTGAGCTGGGGCTGGAGATCTAGGATGTATCGACGCCACATCGTGTGCGATCCGGCAGAGTGCACAGGCTGCAGGCTGTGCGAGTTCGCCTGCGCCCTGGAGAAGACTGGCGCCTTTGACCTGGAGCTCTCTCGGATTCGGGTGGCGGCTCCCCAGCCAGCGGTCGCCATAAGCATCGCCTGCCAGCTGTGCGAAGGGGCGCCTTGCGTGGTGGCCTGTCCGCGAAAGGCGCTCTCCATCAGGTTGGAGGACGGCACCATCGCCCTGGACCGGGGACTCTGCACCGGATGCGGATGGTGCATCGAAGCCTGCGACTTCGGGGCCATCGCTTTGGATCCGAACACGAGGTCTGTGGTCGTCTGCGATCTCTGCCGAGACCTGGAGGTGCCTAGATGCGTGGAGAGCTGCCCCAAGAAGGCCCTCTCCCTGTCACCGCAGTCGGCGGTAGCGGGCCGGTCCAGGAGGAGAGCCGCGGAGCAGCTCCTCAAGGAGGCGGGAGGTTATCAGCCCGCCTCCTGAGATGCCTCCCGGCTAGTGGCCAAACCGGTGCGATCAGTCGAGACGAGCCTTCACCGTGATCCGGACGTTGTTCCGCAGGGCGTTGGAGACCGGGCAGCCCTGCTCGCCCTGCCGGGCTAGCTCCTCGAAGCGGGCCTGGTCCAGGCCAGGCACGACCCCGTGCACGTCCAGCTCCATGGTGGTGATCTTGGCGCCCGCCTCGGTGACCTCGAAAGTGGCGGTGGCGTCCACCACCAGGCGGCTGGGCGGGGACCCTGCTTTCGCGAGGGTGTTGGAGAACGCCATGGCGTAGCAGCTGGCGTGAGCGGCGGCCAGCAGCTCCTCCGGACTGGTGGTGCCCTTCACCCGCTGGGTTCTGGCTGCCCAGGTAACCTCCTGATCGGCCAGGACCCCGCTCTCCACGCTAAGATTGCCCTTGCCCTTGGGAAGATCGCCCTCCCAAACCACGTTGGCCCGGCTGTGTGCTGCTGGCATTCCATCTCCTCCTGCAAGTGAGCTGCCCGACACGAGATCGCTTCGCGTTGGCGTTGAGCATCAAGCAGGTGCAAGAGGTGTGCCATAGCCACTTCCCCTGGTATTCGAGCCAGGTTGGTCATCCTCAGCCCCTCGGCACGATCGCGACCTATTGGCCGCCCGGCGGCCAATCGAAGGAGCTGAACGCCCAGTCCAGCAGCAGGGACCCGTCGGCTTCTGCCCCGTTCTGCGACCTCATGAAGGCCACGTAGACGCGATGCCCGCCCCGGACCGCTGTCGCCACCAGTGCCCTCCCCGCGTTGTCCGAAAAGCCGGTCTTCACGCCGTCGGCGCCGGGGTAGTCCAGGATGGGGTTCACGTTGTAGATGGTGTAGGAGATGTTGCTCTCGCGGACATCGTATTTTCTGGTTTCCACCACCTGTCGGAATAGGGGATACTGCATGGCGTATCGTGCCATTGTGACCATGTCGGCGGGGCAGGAGTAGTGGCCGTCCTCGTCCAGCCCGTGGGGGTTGGCAAAGTGGGTGCAACTGAGGCCCAGCCAGCGGGCCCTGTCGTTCATCATCTGGACGAATCTGGCGTCACTCCCGGCCACGTACCGCGCGATGGCCAGGGCGGCATCGTTGCCCGACGGAAGCATCAGCCCGTACAGGAGGTCCTCAAAGGTGACGTCGAACCACGGCTCAAGCCCCATGAGGCTGCTACCCTCCATGGAGCTGGCGTCCACATCCACCTTCACGTGGTCGGACAGATTGCCTCGCTCGATGGCGAGGATAGCCGTCATGATCTTGGTGAGGCTGGCCGGGGCGACCGGAACGTAGGCGTTCCTCTGGAAGAGGACGGCGCCGGACTCCCCATCCACCACGATGGCGTGGTCGGTGCTGGGATCAGGGTCCCGGGTGCCTGGCCTGCGCACGGGGGCCGGGCCGCGGTCCACCACCTTGGGCATCATCGGGGTGGCCAATGGGCGAATGGCTGGATCCGGTGTGGCGGTGGGCTCTTCGGTGGCTGTGGGCTGGGCCGGCGGCTGGAGGAGCCTGACGGGAGTGGTGCCTTGCAGCGAGTCGGTCGGGGCGGGCACCGCCGGGCGGGCCAGGCTGTCGCGCATCTCGCCGGCGCGGGCTCCGAGAAGGATGAGGAGCGCGGACATGGCTACGACGGCGGCTACCGCTGCAAGGTTCCGTGGACGTCTTGGCGGGGTAGGAAACCTCTTGCTCATGCTCCCTGAGGGCCGACCCGGTGATGACGCGGAGGTGGTTCCGAGGGGAGGATGTTCACCATGGCATGGCTCCATCTACTGGTATATGACTACCGACGGTCTTGGTGATTTCTCCATGACCTGCTGTGGGGTGAACATTCCGGGGTCCTGATCGTAGAACAGCTTGATCCCGGCGAACTCCAGCTGTCCCTGATCCATGATCATGTTCCAGGTGTCGTTCTTCAGCCACTGAGCACCAAATCCGTCCATGTCCAGCACCAGGTCGACGACGGGGCTGCTTCCGATGTTCTCCTTGTCAGGGAGCATGTTCATGGTGAACTGGTGGACTATCAGCACCTTGGGCGGAAGGCCGTTCTCCCTGATGATCTCGGTGAGGTAGTTAAGGGCGTAGTTCACCTCTCCGGAGGTCATGTGGCCGATCTCCACGCCGGGTTCCTGGCCGTGCCACATGTTGAACTCGGGGTCCAGCGCCAGGTAGACATCGGGCTGCTCGAGCCACGGTCGCAGGTAGGCCAGCTCCTCCTTGACCGTGCTGTGGCCCGGCTGCACGTCCAGGATCAGCTTGAATCCGTTGTCCCTGGCCTGCTGAAGCATGCTGTCGATCACGTCTTCGGTCTCACGCCGTCGCCACTTCCCGTCCGCTCCTGGGCTCCCGAGGGCGACCACGGCGATGAGCTGAAAAGCAGGCAGGACGTTCTTGTCCGTCAGTCCGGCGTAGGCGTTGGCCTGTCGCCTGAGGCGGGCTGCCAGATCGGCACCGGAGAACTGCCCCAGCACCCCCATTCTGCCGTCGCGGGGGTTTCCGTACCAGGTGACCAGAAGGTTGTTGGCGAGAACGGACTGCGTGGATGCCGCGTAGTCCGGCTCTGCGGGCCAGGCCATGGCGCCGTCCGTGTCAGCGGCGAGAAGGGCCAGCAGCGAGAACGCTGCCAGCAGCACGGAGATGGCTCTCTGCATCATCATCCTGCCCTCGGCCTATTTCGCCAAGTCATTGGTTTCGAGCTTCGAGGCGGGCACGGCTCCGCGCCTCCTCGCGCGGCTCGACCCGTCACTGACGGGTCGCGAGCAACTCATGCACCGTTGCACATTTCTGGTTCGAGGTGGCGCAGCGCCGGTACCCTCAGAAACCGTCCCCTGAGAGAGAAGCAGGGTGAGTGCCACGGTCGCTGCCCTGGCTAGCTCCCATATCTGTCGTAGACCATTCTGGATATGCGGGCCTCGGCCGGCACCTGCTCAGCTGGATCTCCTCCCCTGCTCATCACCACTATCACGTAGCGGCCTCCCGGGCCCCGGACTATACCCGCGTCGTTTCTAACGCCCTCCAGCTCGCCGGTCTTGTGGGCTACCTGTGCGCTGTCTGGCAGGTACGCTGGCAGCCTGTCGTTGGACGTCTGGCGGAGCAGCAGATCGATCATCTGGTCGCTGGCCCACTGGCTCACCAGGGCTCGGTTTGCCAGCAGGCGGAGGAAGTGCGCGATGTCGGACGGGGTGCTCCAGTAGTCCTCCCCTGCCAGGTATGTGCTGGACATCCCCAGATCGTTCGCAGCCGAGGATACGACTCCCCAGCCGCCCACCGCTCGGGTGAGGACCCACGCCGCCGTGTTGCTGCTCAAGGTTACCATGCAGTCCAGCGCATCGGACACGGTCACCACGTCTCCAGGGGAGAGGCTAGTGCTGTCCTCTTGGGTAACGTCGGCAGTGAGCACCGTCAGCTCGGTGCCCATGGCCAGATCGCCGCGATCCACGGCCTCCAAGACTCGGTACATGACCAGAAGCTTGTAGAGGCTCGCCGTGGGGAAAGCCTCATCGGCATTCACGAAGGCAGCCCTCCCGTCATCCAGGCTGATGGCCGCCACGCCGTAGATGGCGTCGAGGGAGTCCAGGTAGTCGCGTATCTGGCTCTCCAGCTCCGGATCCTCCCGTGGAGACAGCAGCCCAGCACTAGCCTCGCCCGTGGCTGCTCCCATCATCAGTGTAACCGCCATCATCACGGTTGCCGCGAGTTTGAGAACCGCCATGGTGAGCACTCCGATTGTTCGTTTATGGACGGCTCCTATCCCTATGGTCGTCGCTACCCTCGGTGGCTAGGATTGGCGAGGCGATGCAGGATCGATGCCCAGCCGGGACTCTGGAGTCCTGGGTTTGGACGCAACACTTGCCCGAGCGAGCGGCGCTCACATACTACTGCCGTGGACCGCAGGGCGCCAGTGTCTCAGGTATCTCATTCATCCCAGCAGGTAGCTCCTCGGGACATTGAAACCCTCCGGACGGTGAGATCGGTCACACTTCTGTCCGAGGCAGCGGACCCAGTGGGTGCGGTTGAGGGGATGAAGGTGGCATGGGGTCTGCTAGAGGCCTTCGCTCTCTGAGAGGAGCTTGCTTTGGCCGCCTAGAGCGTCGCCGCTCTCATACGGCGGCTGACCTGACTGCATAGGGCGGCGAGGTGATCATGAACGTCTTCGATGCCCTGGCTGTGGCTTTCATGCAGGGTGTGTCTGAGCTGTTCCCCATCAGCAGCCTGGGGCACGCGGTGGTGGTGCCTGCGGTACTGGGATGGCAGGTGGACCAGGGGTCGGAGGCGTTCCTGCCCTTCCTGGTGGTGCTGCACATGGGGACCGCTGCAGCCCTGCTGGCTTTCTTCTGGCGAGAGTGGCTGGCCATCCTCTCCGCGGCTCTCGGCAAGGGGCCGCAGGCCGCACGAGCGGAGAACCGGCACCTCCTCATGCTCATCGCTCTGGCCAGCCTGCCGGCGGGGACGATCGGCCTTCTGCTGGAGAGGAGGATCGAGTCGCTCTTCGCGGCCCCGCCTCTGGCGGCCCTCTTCCTGATGGTCAACGGGCTGATGCTCTTCGCTGGGGAGCAGAGGCGCCGGAAAGAGGGGTTCCGAACCGTCGCCCACCTAGGCCCGGTGGAGGCCCTTTGGATCGGCCTCTGGCAGTCGTTGGCCCTGCTGCCCGGCATCTCCCGCTCCGGAGCAACGATGGTAGCTGGCCTGCTGGCGGGTCTGCGCCCCGAGGATGCTGCCCGATTCTCGTTCCTGCTTGCCACTCCCATCATCGGGGCTGCGGGCCTTCTGGAGCTTCCGAGGCTGCTGCGCCAGGGGATCGCCAGTAGCGACCTTGGCCTGATCCTGCTGTCGGGTGTTGTTGCGGGCGTGGTGGCCTACCTCAGCGTTGCCTTTCTGGTCCGGTATTTCCGTCGGAGAGAGGTGGAGGCCCTCAACCCCTTCGCCTACTACTGCTGGGCAGTGGGCGCCATCGCGCTGATTGCTTTCGGCTTCATCCGCTAGCAGGCGCGCTCCGATCGGCTGTTGGGCTTTGGTGGAGGGTATATCCGGGCTGCTGCAGGTGAAGAGCGGCCCCCGCGTCAGCCCCTCTCGGTGGATTCCCGCTCCTCCTTCTTCGCCTGGTTCCAGAGGAGATCCTGCTGCTCCAGCTCCAGAGAGGCCAGATCGACCCCCTGTTCCCTTGCCAGCTCTTCCATCCGAGTGAAACGATCGACGAACTTCTGGTTGGCCGAGCGCAGCGCCATCTCAGCGTTGACCCCCTGATGGCGGGCAACGTTGACCAGGGCAAAGAGAATGTCTCCCAGCTCGGATTGCCGTTCCGTCGTGTCCCTCGCAACGGAAAGCTCCTCGAGCTCCTCTCGGACCTTCTCCAGCACCGGCTCTATCTCCTTCCAATCGAAGCCCACCCGTGCGGCCCGCCCCTGCAGCTCCTGAGCGGCCTGGAGGGCCGGCATGTGCCTGGGGATGCCCGCGAACGTGCTCTCGCCTTCCTCTTTCGCCTTCCTTTCCGTCCTCTTTATGGCCTCCCAGTTGACCAGCACCTCCTCGGCGTCGCTCACCGACACCTCGCCGAACACGTGAGGGTGGCGCCGAACCATCTTGGCGCCGATGGCGCTGAGGACGTCTACGATGTCGAACTCTCCGGCCTCTCGCGCGATCTGAGCGTGGAGGACGACCTGGAGAAGCAGGTCGCCCAACTCCTCGCTGAGGACCCCAGGGTCGCCCTTGTCTATGGCCTCCACCACCTCATAGGCCTCCTCCACCACGTAGGGCTTGAGGCTCTCATGGGTCTGCTGCCGATCCCATGGGCATCCATCCGGGGCCCTTAGCCTGGCCACAATGCCAACGAAGGACTCGAAGGTACCGAAGGCGCGGTCGGGTGCCGACGCGGGCACGTACAGGGCCGTGAGGTGGTCGACCCCGGGTAGACGGTCCATGTCGTGCAGGTGAGCGGTTCGCACCGCCTGCCTGCCCGGGGTAGCAGCTGCCGTGATCAGGATCACCTTGTGGTCGTCGGGGTAACGACGGAGCAGCTCCAGCTTGACATCCGAGGCCACCAGTCTGTCCTCTATCTGGTAGACCAGCAGATCGATCAACGGGTTCGCCCAAGAGACGTGGGCGGCATCCAGTAGCTGCAGGCCGCCGCTCAAGGTGGTGCGAGCCGCCGCCAGGCTGGCCTCGACGAAGGAAACCCCTGGAACGATCTCCACCTCTACTCCTTCGGAGGATGCCAGCCGCATCAGCTCCTTGACGGAGTCCTCGGCAATGGTTGGATCCCCCGGCACGGCGTAGACGGCGCCTCCCTCCCGCCTGGCGATGGCAAGCAGCTCCGTCGCCAGGTCGCGGTACAGCGTCTCGAAGGACTCACTCCGATCGTACACGTAGTCGAGCGATTCCCACTTCACGGCGGGAGGAAGCTCGTGGACGATGGGGTGTCGGGAGGTGCGGAGCCAGACCTTGGGGGAGCGCTCCAGGATGCTGGCCGCCTCCACGGTGAGCAGTCTGTATGGGCCCGGTCCGAGCCCGATGACGGTGATCTTCACCAGAATGGCCTCTCCTCGCTCTCGTTCTATGCAGAACGGGAACCCTATGGGTTCCCCCTGTGCCGAAAAGGTATGGTAACATACCAGCTCGCGCCCTGTGGCTCACGCGGCCGGCCTTGACACGGCCACGGGCGGCTGATTAAGATGCGGTGGGAGCTCCTCCCTGGACGAGGATCCGGGGGAGAGTTCCCGCTACATGGCACCACTGGCATGGATCCGTTTTTCGGATCAGTCGTGGTTAGGAGTGGCGAATGCCCATTAACGCGAATGCGGCGCGTGGCCCGGTCGTCGCGTTCCTCTTCCTCACCTTCACCCTGCTCGCCGTTGGCTGCCAGCTCGTGGTAGAGGAGAAAGATGGAGCCGGTGGAGACGACAGCAGGCGCGTGGCCATGTCCACCGCAGTGGCGGATCTGCCCGACTACGACGTCACGGTGAGCGCCATCGACTTCGATCCTCCTCTGAAGCGAGAAACGCTGGTGAGCAGCGAGACGGGTGTGAAGCTGCTGGCCGCCATCGAGAACAGGGGCACCATGCCGTTGTCGCAGCTGGTCGTGGAGGCCCGTGTCACCAGCCAGAAGGGCGACTTCTCTGTGCAGGACAGGGTTCCCATCGACAGACTCTCCCCCGGCGAGACCAAGGTGGTGCAGTTCGAGCGTGTAGCGCCGGTCCAGGTGCTCCCCAGATCGCCATCTTTCCGGGTGAGCGTGTCCGTCATCAGTGCCCAGCCTAACGCCGCCATTCGTACGGCGGCCCGCGAGGTGATCGTTCGAGTGGTGGATGCTGCCACCCAGTGACCGCTGGCGGTGGAGCAGCTCCAAGCCAGCGGTCGACGGTACCGGTAGGAAGGGTCGAGAGTGGCGGCAGCCTAGGGGCGGACCTGATCAGGGAGATCGCTCCACGCTTGTTGCTATCGTTAGACCCGGTGAGCAGTCCCCTCGCCAGCCGACGTCAGAGAAGCCCTCTCCCAGGAGTTGCGCCCGCAGGCTTTTCCTCGTGTTCGGCCAGTTTAGTGGTCATTTCCGCTCTTCAGCCGAGGTGCACTCTAAGGTATAATGATGAGTCACGGAGAGGAAGAGACCTATGGCTGATCGAGCGGTGCCAACTCACGTTCGCAAGCTTCCGCCTGTGTCGGGCATCGACGTGTCCAAGGTCAGGTCGTCGTTACGTCGGCCCTTCGATCTTCCTTCGCGCTATCGATGGCTCACTCTCGTGGGAGTGGTGCTAGGTCTGTTCATCTCCATGGAGTGGCAGGCACCCGTGGCAAAGGCTCCCGTGACTTCCGACTACCCTCGTGAGCTAGGAAGGGAGACAATCCAGCGACTGGAGTCGGAGCAGAAGGAGCTGAAGCAGCTGATCGCGGAGCGCCGTTCGCGGCTGGCGTCCATGCAGAAGGATGCGGCAAGCAGGAAATCGGCCCTAGCCGGTCTCAACACGGAGCTGGAGTCGCAGCGCGTCCTGGCCGGGATGGTCCCGCTGACGGGGCCAGGCGTCCAGGTGATCCTGGATGATAGCAACGTGAAGACCATCCCGCAGGGGGAGGACCCCGCGCACTACATAATCCACGACTACGATCTCAGGGATGTGGTGTCTCTTCTCTGGCAATCGGGGGCGGAGGCCATCGCCATTGGGGACGAGCGTGTGGTCGCCAGCACCTCCATCTACTGCGTGGGAAGCACGATCCTCGTCAACGACACCCGTACGTCGCCGCCCTACAAGATCGTGGCCATCGGCCCCCCATCCATGGAGGAGGTTCTCAATTCCCCTTCCCGGCTCCAGAAGCTTAAGATGAGCGCCCGCCAGTACGGCATACAGCTGAAGGTCAGCCAGTTGAAGGATGCCCAGGTTCCGGCCTTCTCGGGGCGGTTCTCCAGCCGATTTCTGCAGCCTGGCGGTGGAAGCTAGGGTGGGCTCGATGCGAAGTCTAGGCGCCCAGATCTCCATGACAGTGGTATGCCTGCTGCTCGGGGTCGCGCTGGTAGTGCAGTTCCGAACGCAGGGGAATATCGTGAACAAGATCCTCGTGGACTCCAGCACCGAGCAGGCCACCATCATCAACGGGCTCGTTGAGAGCAACGCTGCCCTGCGGAAGGAGATCGACACCCTGGACGCGCAGCTGAGTCAGTACCAGGGAGGACAGGCAGAGGGGAACATTCAGAGTCTGGCAGCGGATCTCAACCGCATCAAGGCGGTCAACGGGCTGATCGAGGTGTCCGGCCCAGGAATAGAGCTGACACTGGGTGGGCCACTGGCGCCGGAAGAGATCCAGGATGTGATCAACGAGCTGCGCAACGCGGGTGCGGAGGCCATCGTACTGAACGGGCAGCGAGTGGTAGTGAACACGGTGGTGTCCCTGGATCGCAACGGCCTGACCCTGGGCGGGCAGCCGCTGGTTCCGCCTTATCGCTTCGTGGCCATAGGCGATCCTGAGACGCTGGCGCCTGCGGTGGACAGGAAGGGCGGGCTGGTGCCGGCCCTGCTGGCCAACCACCCTGGACTCCGGATGGAGCTGCAGAAGAGGGACAAGCTGGTAGCCCCGATCCTCGAAAAGAGGATGGAGTTTCGATATGCCAAGCCGGTAACTGGTCAAGGTGGGTAGGGGCCACCGTCGTCGGCATGGGCGCGGCAACCACGTGCCTGCTGACGACAGGCCGAACGAAGCGAGCAGCTGCAACGGAACGAGAGAACAGGGCGGGCGGAATGAGCCCGCCCTCCTGTCTCTTCTGACCGGCTGGCGCTGCGGACAGCGCTAATGGCAGGTGGCGCAGCTTCCCCCGCTGCAGCCGGCGCAACCGCCACCCGAAGATGTGGACACGGAGCCTAGGTCGCTGTCGCTACCAGCTCCTCGACGGGCGGCGAACGTGGAGAGCAGCTTGCGGGCGTTGGCCCCATGGCAGTTGGGGCACGCAGGCTGCTCGTTCATCCGGCTGATAGATGTCAACTTCTCGAACTTGGTGCTACAATCAGGGCAGAAGTATTCGTAAACAGGCATTCAGGGTCTCCATCTTGGGCTTCGGCCTCTGTGGGGATTCTAGGACTGTCAATGCGGGCGGTCAAGGCTAAAGGGCGTGAGTGATCGGGTGGACGCGCAACGCGCGTCCGCTTCCGTGGAAAGGGGTGAATCCTTGAGGGACCTGGCATCTCGCTGTCTGGACCTGGCGAGGGCGCTGGGTGCTCACTACGCTGACGTGCGAGTGGTGCATACCCGGACCGAGGAGGTGGTGGTAAAGAACGGCAGGGTTGAGGCCATGCTGGTGCACGAGGAGGAAGGCTTCGGGGTGCGGGTGATCGCCGATGGAGCCTGGGGGTTCGCTGCCAGCCACATTTTGGAGGCCAAGGAGGCCGATCGGGTCACCGATCTGGCGGTGCGCATCGCCAGGGCCAGCGGCTTGGCGAGGCGGGGCGAGGTCGAGATCGGCCCGCCAGTGGTCTCCAGTGGCAGCTATGCCACCCCGGTTGCGATCGATCCCTTCGCCGTCTCGCCAGAGGAGAGGATCTCCCTTCTTCTAGAGGCCGATGCCGCCATGAGGCAGGTCAAGGGGGTCGCGGTGACCGAGGGCAGCATCGAGTGCATCGTGACCGAGAAGCTGTTCGCCAGCACCGAAGGGAGTTTCGTGGAGCAGCGCCTGGTGGAGACGGGAGCGGGCATCGAGGCGACCGCGGTGGCGGACGGCGAGGTGCAGAAGAGGTCCTACCCTAACAGCTTCGGCCGGCAGCAAGGGACGGGTGGATACGAGCTTGTTCGGCAGATGCGGCTGGTTGAGAACGCGCCTATCATTGCGGAGCAGGCCGTGCAGCTTCTCTCGGCGCCCCAGTGTCCACGCGATCTGGTGACCACTGTCATCCTGGATCCCACCCAGGTTGCCCTGCAGCTTCACGAGTCGTGCGGCCATCCCATTGAACTTGACAGGGTGATGGGGACGGAGGCTGGGTACGCGGGCACCAGCTTTCTTACCCTCGACAAGCTCGGGAGCTTTAGGTTCGGGTCGGAGGTGGTGAACATCGTTGCCGATGCCACAATCCCCGGCGGGCTGGGGACCTTCGGGTATGATGACGAGGGGGTGCCAGCGCAACGGGTGCCTATCGTCCGCGATGGCATCTTCGTGAGCTACCTGACGTCTCGCGAGACCGCCGCTGCCCTGGGGCAGCGAAGCAACGGTGCCATGCGGGCGGACGGGTGGAATCGAATACCGTTGATCCGAATGACCAACATCAATCTGGAGCCCGGTCCGTGGAGCCTGGAGGACCTCATCGCCGACACCGACCAGGGGATCTTCATGCAGACCAACAAGAGCTGGAGCATCGACGATCGTAGGCTCAACTTCCAGTTTGGCACGGAGATCGCCTGGGAGATCAAGGGCGGCAAGCTGGGGACCATGTACAAGAACGCAACATACACGGGGATCACTCCCCTGTTCTGGAGCGGGTGCGACGCCGTGTGCAAGGAGTGGACTGTCTGGGGGGTGCCGAACTGCGGCAAGGGCGAGCCCATGCAGGTGGCCCATGTCGGCCACGGCACCGCGGCCGCGCGCTTCAGGAACGTCCGAGTCGGAGTGATCGGATAGGAGAGCCGGGGGTGATAGGGGAACGGAAGGTTCGAGTTCTCATAGAGGACCTGCTGCGCTATTCCACGGCGGACCAGACGGAGGTGGTGCTGGCCGTCCAGGAGTCCGGCCTCACCCGCTACGCCAACTCAGCTATCCACCAGAACGTTCTGGAGCGCAACGCCGACATCAGGGTTCGAGCTGTCATGGGGAAGAGGATCGGAGTGGCCACCGGCAACAGCCTTGACCCTAGTGCCCTGCGGCGGCAGGTGGACACGGCTATTGCCGTTGCTGGCAGACAGCCAGAGAATCCGGAGTTCGTGTCCCTGCCGGGACCCAAGCAGAACCAGTCGCTGAACGCCTGCGATGAAAGGACGGCGGGCTGCACTCCCGAGGAGAGGGCTCGGGCGGTGTCGACCATCTGCTCCCTCGCCCTCGAGAAGCAGCTTTCCGCGGCGGGCGCCCTGCACACCACGACCAGGGAGATCGCTGTAGCCAACTCGCTGGGCGTGTTTGGATACGACATCCAGAGCGTGGCTGGGGTGTCCGCGGTGGTGATGTCCGATACGGGCTCGGGTTACGCCGAGCGCAGCAGCGTGTTCTTCAACGCCCTCGAGCCTGAAGAGTTGGCGCGGGAGGCCATCGACAAGGCTCTTCGGAGCCGGAACCCGGTGGAGCTGCCGCCCGGGGAGTATACGACCGTCCTGGAAGAGTACGCTGTGGCGGACATGCTGACCTACCTGGCCTACGTGGGGCTCGGCGCCCTGTCCGTGCAGGAGGGGCGTAGCTTCATGAACGGCAGGTTCGGCCAGCGGATCGTGGATCCTCGGGTGAGCATCTGGGATGACGGGTGGGATCCTCGCGGCCTTCCTCGCTCCTTCGACTACGAAGGGGTTCCCAAGCAGCGAGTCGAGATGATCTCCCACGGCATCGCCAATGCCGTGGTGTACGACAGCTTCACCGCCCACAGAGAGGGACGAGAATCGACCGGGCACGCCCTGCCGGCGCCGAACCCGTACGGCCCGATACCGATGAACCTCTTCATGGGGACCGGTGACGCGGGCAAGGACGACATGATGGCATCGATCGACAGAGGGCTTTGGGTAACTCGCTTCCACTATGTGAACGTGGTGCACCCGACCCAGACGGTCTTGACCGGCATGACCAGGGACGGCACCTTCTTGATCGAGAGGGGCGAGATCGTTGCTCCGGTGAAGAACCTGCGGTTCACCCAGAGCGTCCTCGATGCGCTGTCGTCGGTGAAGATGGTCGGCAAGGAGGCACGGCTGGTCACATCCGACGACACGGTCGCGCTGGTCCCGGCCCTTCTGGTTGATCGGTTCTTGTTCACCGGGGTCACGCAGTTCTGAGGGTGCGGTGCCTGGCTGGCGGACCCGGGGTCGCCAGGGCGAGCCCACGAGGGGCCCTCTCGTACGGGCGGACAGACCGACTGAACATCGCTCGCGACGAGGCCGTGCGGTGACGGGCTGGCCGTGCTCGTACGCGCCTTGAGCAGGCGGAAGCGCATGGATAAAGAACGGCCTAGCATATGGATTACGACGAGCTGGAAGGGCTGCTGGGGATCTCGCTGCCCGACAGAGAGCTGACGCGGCAGGCGATGGTCCACACCTCATATCTCAACGAGAACCCCGGTTTCGCTCTCACGTCCAACGAGCGGCTGGAGTTCTTGGGCGATGCTGTGATCGGGGCGGTGGTGGCCGACTATCTTTACCGTGCCTTCCCCAAGCTCCCCGAGGGGGATCTGACCAGCCTTAGGGCGGCCGTGGTCAGGTCGCGCTCGTTGGCCGGCTGGGCCAGGCAGCTGCGTCTGGGAGAACTTCTGCTGCTGGGCAAGGGAGAGGAGGCCCACGGGGGGCGGGAGCGGGAGGGACTGCTGGCCGCGGCCTTTGAGGCGCTGGTGGCGGCAGTCTACCTGCAGCACGGGTACGATGGTGCCAGTCGAGTGCTGGCGCAGTTCATCCCCGCGGCGATAGAATCGGTGATCCGCCGGCAGGCGGCGGTGGATGCCAAGTCCAGGCTACAGCAGCTCTGCCAGGCCACCATGCAGATAACGCCTGTATACAGGGTCCTGAACGTCTCAGGACCTCCTCATCGGCCCGAGTACACCGTCGAGGTGCTGGTGGGGGAGCGGGTGCTCTCCCAAGGGGTTGGGCGCAACAAGCAGGCGGCGGAGCAGGCGGCCGCTGCCGAAGCGCTCCGCAGTCTGGAGCAGGGTGAAGAGCCGCACCGGCCGTCCGGCGGGGAGGGTCGCCTGGGGAGCTTTGCTGGCGGCTGAGTGGGCTGGCTTGCCCTGTCCACGCGGACAGCGTTGTGCACCTGGTTCTCAACCCACTTTTCGATCTCTCGAGGTTCTCCTTGTATCTCAAGCGGCTGGAGCTGATAGGCTTCAAGAGCTTTGCGTCCAAGACCGTGCTCGAGTTCGACCGCGGGATCACTGCGGTGGTAGGCCCCAATGGGAGCGGCAAGAGCAATCTGGTCGACGCCATAAGATGGGCCCTGGGTGAGCAGAGCCTGCGCGCCGTGCGGAGCCGAAAGAGTGAGGAGGTGATCTTCGCGGGCAACTCCCGCCGACCGGCCCTGGGCATGGCCGAGGTGACCCTCGTCTTCGACAACTCCGACGGTGCACTGCCGCTCCCGTTTGCCGAGGTTTCTATCACCCGCAGGCAGTACCGATCGGGCGAGGGGGAGTATCTGATAAACCGGAGCCGGGCGCGACTCAAGGATGTGGTCGAGCTTCTCACCCACGCGAGCCTCGGGCCCGACTCCTACGCCGTCGTCGGACAGGGTGCGGTAGATGAGGTGCTGCTTCAGCGGGCAGAGGAGCGGAGGTTGCTGGTCGAGGCCGCCGCCGACATCAGCCGCCACCAGATCAAGCTGAAGGAGAGCCTGGACAAGCTGGCGGAGACGGAGACCAACCTCCGGCGGGTGGAGGACATTCGTGGGGAGATCGCTCCTAGGCTCGCCAGGCTGCGAACGCAGGCGCAGAAGGCGCAGCGGTACGAGCAGCTCAGCCGACGTCTCCGTGAGATGGTTAGGTGGCGGTATCTCCTGGAGATCAGACGTGCCAGGGAGGCGGCCGCGGATGACCTGAGGCAGGAGGTGGCTCTCTCGGAGATGGTCGCCGAGATGGTCCGGGCGCAAGAGGGTACCAGGGAGGTGTCAGGCCGGCTGAGGGAGCTGCTACGAGACGAGGAGCAGGCGATGGAGGCGGCCCGCGAGCGGCTCAACGTCTTGCAGCTGGCCCGGGCCAGGTCGGAGCGGGAGGCCGCTCTCCTTCGGGAGCGGGAGGCTGCCTATCGCCGAGAGATCGGAGAGGTGGAAGCCGAACTCGCAGCGGCGCGAAAGGAGCGGGCGGATCTGGAGGCGGAGCTTCGCGCCCTCGAGTCCCAGCGAGCAGAGCTGGTGCAGAGGGAGGCGGATGCCAGAGCCCGGGCAGCGCCTGCCGAGTCCGAAAGACAGCGGGCTCTCTCGGAGCTGCGGTTCATTCAAGCTCAGCTCGATAGGACCGTTAGCGAGCACCAAGCCGCTGCCGCCAAGGGCACGGAGCTGAAGGAACGGCGAAGCCACATAGAGCGGGAGATCCGCAAGGCAGAGGGTGTGCGAGGCGAAAGCGTCAAGGCGGTGGAGGAGGCGAGGGAGCGACTGGCCGAGCTGGAGAGGGAGTCGGCCCGAGTCCAGGCGGAGCTGGATCTGCTGCGAGAGAGTCTCTCGGCGCTGGAAGGCCGTCGCGGTGAGCTGCAGGCCAGACTGGAGGAGCTGGCGCGCGACCTGGAGAGGGCGCGGGCGGAGGAGCGGCGCTGCTGGGAGCAGGACAACGACCTTGCGCATCGGCTCTCGATGCTGAGGTCGCTAAAAGAGGAGCACAGTGGGGTACCCTCAGGGGCGAAGGCTCTGCTGGAAGCCCGCTTCCCGGGGATCAGAGGGACCTTGTCCTCCATGATCAGGGTGCCGGAGGAGTTCATTCCCGCTGTGGGTGCGGCCCTCGGAGGGGCTCAGGGTTATGTGGTGTCGGACGGGTTCCGGGAGGGGTTGGAGGCCCTTCAGTTCTTGACCAGCCGCAAGGGACGAGCGACCATCGCGCCGCTGCGTCTGGATGGTGTCGGATCCCCGGAGAAGCTGGCTGAGGACCTGCGGGGGCGCGTGAAGACCCTGGCGGAGGGGCTGGCCTTCCACGGTCTGGCCTCGGATCTCGTGTCGTGCTCCGAGGAGGCTCGCGGGCTCGTGGCGCGCTACCTCGGGCTCAGCCTCGTCGTGGAGGAGATGTCGGATGCCCTGGAGCTGTACCGGCGCTTGTTCGAGCTGACCAACGGCCGGGTGCCGTTCCAGGTGGTGACTCGTGACGGACAGCTGCTGCGAGCCAGGGGCGATCTCTGCAGCTCGCGAAATGGCGAGAAGGATGGTAGCCTACTGGCACGTGAGGCGGAGCTGGTCTCGGTCTCGGAGGCGGCCGAGAGGGCCCATGCGCGGCTGGCCGATGCCAGGGCCAGAGTGGCCGAGCTGGAGGCTGCCCGAGATGAGCTTTCTAGGGCTGCAGAGGCCGTCGCGGGCGAGGCCGCTGGGGTGCGGAAGCAGATCGAGAGACACGCTGGCGTGCTGGGAGAGCTTGCTTCTCAGCTGGCGAAGCAGGAGGCAGCTATCGAGTGGCACTGTTCGCGAGCAGCCGCGGCGGATGAAGAGATCTCGCAGGCGAGCCGACGGCTGGAAAGGACGGAGCATGAGCGTTCGGCTGCGGAGGCGCGCGAGAGGGAGCTCCGCGACAGGGCAGACCAGCTGCGAGAGGATCTTTCAGCCCAGCAGGCAACGGTGGCCGAGATCAATGCCAGGCTGTCCCGCTCCCAGACAGAGATTTCATCGACCCAGAGCCGTCTGCGAGAGGTTGGCGCTAGGGAGTCCGCGCTGTCAGATGCGCTGAAGCGCGTGGGCGAGCGGGAACGCAGACAGGAGGAGAGGCTCGCTCACCTCCAAGCATCGCTGGCCAGGCTGAGCGAAGGTGTGGAGATAGGTTTCCCTGCATCTATGCAGCAAGAGTTGGAGGCTACCGAGCGGCTTCTGGCTGAACGCTCGAGGTTGGTCTCCCAGAGGCGGGAGGAGTACGGGGCTGCTGAGGCCGAGCGCTCCTCTCTGGCCGAGAAGTTGGAGGCGGCCAGGCAGCAGCTTTCCGAGGTGAGGGCCAGGGGACAGAGAGGGGCGGTTCAGCTGCTCGCGCTCGTGCGCGAGGCTGCCAACGATGCCGGGCTCCAGATCGATCGGGCGGAGATGGAGCCCGATAGCTCTCCCGATGGATTGCTTGGTGTGGCCGACAGGGTGCTGGACGAGCTGGACCGGTCGTTGGCCGAGATGCCGGTGGACGGATTCCCTGAGACGCTGGCGGCCACGGCCCAGAAGGAGGAAGCGCTGCGACGAGAGCTGCAGTCCCTCGGCACGATCAATGCCGAGGCTCCGGAGGAGTACCGACAGCTCTCTGAACGGCATGCGTTTCTCACGTCACAGGTGGAGGACCTGACGCAGGCCGGCCGAACCCTCAGGAAGGCGGTGGAGGAGCTGCGGCAGGTCATGGAACGGCGGTTCCAGGAGACCTTCGACCTGGTCAACAGTGAATTCAGCCGCTGTTTCTCTACGCTGTTCGGGGGAGGGAGCGCAAGACTGCAGCTCACGCAGCCGGAGCGGCCGCTGGAGGGTGGAGTGGAGGTGGTAGCGGTTCCACCCGGGAAGAAAGGGGGCAGCCTGTTGGGGCTGTCTGGCGGCGAGAGGGCCCTCACGGCCGTAGCGTTGCTCTTCGCCCTCATGCGGGTGAACCCCAGCCCATTCTGTCTTCTGGACGAGGTGGACGCGGCATTGGACGAGTCGAACGTGAAGAGGTTCTGCGACATGCTGGAGGGGATGACGGAGTCCACCCAGTTCGTGATCATCACCCATAATCGGACCAGCATGGAAGCTGCCGATGTCCTGTACGGGGTCTCCATGAACGCAGACTCCACCTCGAGGGTGATCTCCCTCAGACTCGAGAGCAAGGAGAACCAGGGTTGATCTTCGACAGGTTCAAGAGGATCGATAATGGGGTGCGTCGCACCCGGGAGTCCTTCTTCGGCAGGATCGTGGGCGTCTTTCAAAGGAAAAGCATAGACGAGCAGCTCTGGGAGGAGCTGGAGGAGCTGCTGATCCAGGCCGATGTGGGTGTGGAGACGACCGAGAGGCTGCTGGACAGGCTTCGGGCGCGGGCCCGAAGGGAACGGATATCGGAACCATCGGCCCTGTACGCCGCCCTCAAGGAAGAGCTGCGCGCTCTGCTGGGTCCGTCGGAATGTGGGCATCTCGTCCCCGAGGGGGGCCTGGGTGTGGTGCTGGTGGTAGGGGTCAACGGGGTGGGAAAGACCACGACCATCGCCAAGCTGGGGAGCTATTGGAGGGCCCAGGGTCGCCACGTGATGCTGGCCGCAGGGGATACCTTTCGCGCTGCCGCTATAGACCAGCTGAAGATCTGGGGGGAGCGGGCTGGGCTGCCCGTCGTGGCTCATCAGCCCGGTGCGGACCCCGGATCGGTGGTGTTCGATGCCCTCACCGCCGCCCGCGCTCGCGGTGCCGATCTGGTGGTGGTGGATACGGCGGGCAGGCTGCACACCAAGCTCAACCTGATGGAGGAGCTCAAGAAGATCAGGCGGGTGGTGGAGAAGCAGTCACCGGATGGGATCGCGACGCTGCTGGTTCTGGACGCTACCACCGGCCAGAACGGGCTGATCCAGGCCAGGCAGTTCCAGGCGGCAGTGAGTATCGACGCCGTGGCGGTGGCCAAGCTGGATGGCACCGCCAAGGGTGGGATCATTTTCGCCCTGAGAGATCAGCTGGGGATCCCCATCTGCTTCATCGGGACTGGCGAGAAGCTGGATGATCTGTCGGAGTTCGACGCCGACCGGTTCGTGGAGGCTCTTCTCTCCCCAGCCGGCTAGTACTCGACCAATTTGGTTTCGACATGTAGGGCGGGGGTTTATCCCCCGCCGCCCGGCGCACGGGGTGGACCCGGCGGCGGGGCGCAAAGCCC
>Ga0315298_1001697_pt1 | contig 39514 bp, 31 predicted proteins | sample WHS_1_MG_FD_203077 | JGI IMG/M metagenome (GOLD analysis project Ga0315298, IMG submission 203077) | Extremophilic microbial mat communities from Washburn Hot Springs, YNP, Wyoming, USA - WHS_1_MG | ecosystem: Environmental > Aquatic > Thermal springs > Hot (42-90C) | place: USA: Wyoming... | reverse complement strand
GTAGATATAGCTCAATAGGTAGAGCAACTGTATGTGGCACAGTAGGTTTTCTGTTCGAATCAGGATATCCACCCTTTTTGCCTGGATAGTTTAATTGGTTAAAACATTAATTTCATGCATTAATTATGAGAATTCGAATTTTTCTCCAGGTATATGTTAATATCTTTATTATTTTTATTATTATTTTCAAATGCGCTTACATTAAGAAGAGACTAATAAATTTTATTTTCTAGGTTAGTTATTTAATTTTATAATTTAGTTTTTCATGCTCCGCAAGTAAAATATCTAGTATTTTTATCTCTCATATGAGATATTAAAGGCATATTGTGTTTTTTAATAAGTAGATGTTTTTTCTAGTATATGATTTTAGCAAATTAAGTATAATATTTATAGTAATAAATAATAAATAAAAATTTATTTAATCACTTTATAAATATATTAGTAATATAATGTAAAAAAAAAAAAACAAAATAAATTTTTATTTTTAATTTGTTTTTATTTGCGGAGCAGGAAAAAAGAAAAATAAAACTATAAAATAATTATTGAGTTTGATGATGGCTCTGATTGAACGCTATCCAAAGGCTTGACACATGCTAATCGTACGTTACTTAATAATAAATATGAAGTAAAGTGGTGTAAAGGTGAGTAAAAATATTTTGGCTTCCTTAAAGTAAAGGTAAATACTTTATATAATGTAATAGGTAAGCATATTATCTATCACGTGTAATAAAAGAAATAAAATTTCGCTTTAAGATGCTCGCAATATAATCAAGTAAGCAATGGTTAAAGTAATGATTTAACCAACTTAAACTTGTAGTCATAACTGAGAGGTTTATTGACCACATTGGGCCCGAAAAAATCCCAATACGTGTAGTACAGCAGTGAGGAATATTGGTCAATGGCCTAACGGCCGAACCAGCCATTTGGGGGAATGTATATTGACTATGTCAAATAAAGTTCTAGATAGATAAATGATAATGACATATTTCTATCTATATTGTCTTGACCAATTCTTGTGCCAGCAGTCGCGGCAACACAAGTAAGACTAGTGTTAATCATCTTTATTAGGTTTAAAGGGTACCTAGACAGTAAATCCAGCCTTAAAAAGGTACAGATTTTCTAGAGTTTTATAGGAGAGGTAAATATTAGGGCTATTGGTGTAGAGATAAAATTTTTTGATACTAATGGAACGGATAACGGTGAAAACAACCCTCTATGTAAAAACTGACGTTAAGGGACGAAGGCTTGGGGAGCAAATAGGATGTGCGACCTGTAAAGCTTCTATAGGAATTACATAAAATTTTTATTATGTATTGTATTTCGTTTTACATTAGCCTATTCAGATATGCATTACGGGTAACTGTTTTGTATAAAGCTCTGAAGATAAATATTATACTATTACTTTTTTTTTTTAATATAAGATAATATTGGCTTTCTTCTATGGTTAGAGAAATTGAATCAGTGTAATTAAAACTTTTTAAATTAGGCATTTAGCGAGTCCTAGGCTGAATGAAAACGAACAAATAGTTTATAAAGTAAAGCTGGAACCTAAGGGAGAATGTTTCTATAGAAGAACAGGGTAATGCCTATAATTGGCAATTATATTGCGAGATTTACTGCAAAGTAAATTATAGATTAGAGGTAATAGGATAGCGTAAAAAGCGAAGGTGTACCTGTAATGGGTATAATAGGAACATATGTTCTACTCGAAAGAGGGCCCACTTGCGCATAGATGTTTAATATGGTATTATTGTTTATACGTGTTTATCTTTATAAACCTCCTGCTACAAAAATGGACATGAATAGTAAAGATTTAAAAACTAATAATAAATTATATAATAATGAATGACTACAGTGATTTATAGGGTTTAGTGATGCAGAAGGAAGTTTTACAATATATCTTGCGGAGCACGAAAAATAGATATTTTAAATCAGGAGAGTTAAGTAAAGTTAATATTGGTCTTTCTTATCATTTATCTTTAGGTGAAAGAGATGAAGGAATTATAAAAGACATAGATACTTAGCTTAATAACATAGACTCTATATACAAATATAGTAATAGACCGGATGTTAGATTAGCAATAAACAATAAACAAGGATTATTAGATTTAATTAAAATATTCGATTTATACTCTTTATTAACAAAACATCAATTAAGAAGATTTTTAATTGTAAAAATGGCTATAGATAATTCAATTACTGAATTTAAAACTAGAAAAGACTATGATGCTTATGTAAAATATTTATTTAAATTAGCAGATAAGAAAATAAGTGATAAATATAACTTAGAATCCTATATTAATATGCCATGATTAAATAACTGGATAATTGGGTTTATTAATGGCGAAGGTTGTTTTTCATGCTACGCAAGTAAATAAAGGTAAATGTAATTTTATGATTGAACATATAGATAAACTAGTACTAGAAGTAATCAAAAGTAAACTTGAGTTAGGACCTAATATAATAAGAAGATCTTCTCGTGAGAGAGATATAGGTAAAGATATTAAGGGTACTTACATGTTAAATATATCAAGTAAAAAAGATATAAATACTTTAATATCCTTGTTAGATGATAATATACGTTTAAAAGGATATAAATTAATTCAATATAATCAGTGAAAAGAAAACCTGATCACTTAGTACACGTATTAAATGTTTGAGCCGTATGCGATGAAAGTCGCACGTACGGTTCTTAGAGGGGGAAAGTCCGAGAGGACCTACCTATCTCAACTAGATACCCTAGTAGTCCAGGCAGAAAATTATGAGTGTTATAGACTAAATAAAAATTTGGTGTATAAATGAAAGTGTAAGCACTCCACCTCAAGAGTAATGTGGCAACGCAGGAACTGAAATCATTAGACCGTATTTGAAACCAGTAGTGAAGTATGTTATTTAATTCGATAACCCTCGAAAAACCTTACCACAATTTGAATAATATTTGTTATAAGTCTTTTAAGACTTCAATTATTACAGGCGTTGCACGGCTGTCTTCAGTTAATGTCGTGAGATTTTGGTTAGATCCATTAAATTAACGTAAACCCTTGCTTTATAAAATAATTAAAGTAGTCTACCAGTATACTGGATAAGATAATAGGGACCAAGACAAGTCATCATGACCTTAATATTGTGGGCTGATATGTGTTGTGGGAAAACACTAGATTGGCTAAAACTATCAAACTCCGGGGACACTCTAAAGCTTCTGATACCAAGCAGTATACGAAAGTATATTAGTGGCTGAAGTAATTACTCAGGTATGGTAACAAGTCAGAAGATGAACGAAAGTGAAATGGGTTATCGCGGATCTAAATCAGATATTATTAGTAAAGAATCTGTAAAAGAGCAACGAGTAGACGGTAGTTGACCTCTTTTTATACAAGCCAATCCAAATAATATAAAAAGAAGTTTAAGGTGTACTCTAATGGGCCTTGAAAGAGGTTGTCGGAATTCCGACCTATTTTCTAAAGTTTTATTAGGAAATAGTCAAGTCAAAATCCCTACTAAGGTATTATTAAGTAAAAATTATTCTACTTTATCTAAATCTTTATTAGATCCTTGATTTTTAACAGGGTTTTCAGATGCGGAAGGTTCTTTCATAATCTCTATTTATAAAAATAAAAATAGTAAGTTAAATTGAACAGTGTCAGCTTATTTTTCTATACATATTCATTGTAAAGATGTTTTATTATTAGAAATGATACATAAAACATTTGGAGTAGGTATACTGCGTAAAAATAATGAAAACACTGTTTTATTTAGAGTAAGTGATATAAAAGAATTGAAAGTTATTATTGATCATTTTAATAAATACTCCTTAATTAGTGCTAAGTATAACGATTTTTTACTATTTGAGCAATGTTATAATATAATTAAAGATAAAAGACATCTAACTCAGGATGGACTTAATAAAATTATAGAATTTCGTGCTTCTTTAAACAAAGGTTTATCTCCTGAATTAAAAGAGGCTTTTCCTAATATTAATCCGGTTATTAAACCAGAATATGAATTTAAAGGTATACCAAATCCTAATTGAATATCTGGATTTGCTACTGGGGATTCTTCATTTAGAGTCTCTATAGAAAAAAGTACGAGTGTACTGGGTAAAAGAGTAAGATTGTGTTTCAATACTTGCCTACATATTAGAGAAGAAAAACTTTTAAAAGGAATAGCCAATTATTTTAGTTTATATGGTTATAATACTTCTAAAGAAGTCTCAGTACAACTTTCGGAAAAAAGGAATACTTGTTTATTACAATTCAGGAATAGTTCTGATATTGAAAGTAAAATTATACCTTTTTTTAGTAAATATTCTATACAAGGTGTAAAAAAACTAGATTTTAATGATTGATGCTTTGTAGCTGAATTAGTAAAGAACAAAGAACATTTAACTAAAGAAGGTTTAGATAAAATAATAAAAATTGCAAGCGGTATTAACTTAAATAGAAAATGATAAAGTCTAACAATTTTCTTAATAATTACTATGTTTAATTTGATTTCCATGATAGACGTGCCACATATGTTTAGACAAAGGGAGGCAATAATGCAAATTGGAGCTAACCCCCAAAACAAAATATAAAATGAATTGTAATCTGTAATTCGATTACATGAAAAAGGAATTACTAGTAATCGTGAATCACTATATCACGGTGAATTTTATCTCAGATGGGTACTAACCACTCGTCAGGCGCTGAAAGGAGTATGTGCAATAAGTTTGGTTTCTTGATAATCCATCCTAAAACAATTAGATTTACAATATTAATTATTGTATAATATTTTATCAATCGATCTTCGTATGCGTGACTCTAATTAGTGTTAAGTCGAAATATGGTTCGTGTAGTAGAAATTGCACGGGATACATGAACATTAACAACACCCCCAATATTAAAAAGGAAGGTTCCATTTGTTGGTATGATGGGTTGAGCTGTAAACTCAATAGCTAAGGCTGTCGAAGGTTCAATTCCTTTTCTTCCTAAAAATATTTTTCAATTTTAACTTTTTAAAGGTTAATTTTTCTCATGAAAATTATATATTTTTTTTTTCTCATGAAAAAAAATATAATGTCTTTATTAATGTACAATAAAGGTAATAAAAAGTATATATCTACTTATATTAAACCGATTATAGTAAAAAAAAAAATTTTTTTTATTAGTAATAATGGTATATTTTTTAATTAATTTTAATCACTAAAAAAACAAAACTATAAAATATATTACAGCCTTTATAGCTCAACGGTAGAGCGAAATACTGTTAATATTTAGACATATGTTCGATTCATATTAAAGGCTAAATTTAATATAAACGTGTTAACTTAATGGTAGAGTATTGTGCTACGGACACAACAATTATAAGTTCGACTCTTATACACGTTTTTATTTATTAGGGATGTGTTGTAAAAGGTTTTACATTCTGAATGCAGATCGGAACAAAGGGGTTCAATTCCTCCACATCTCTAAAGTTATTTATAATGTTAATTTTAATTTATTCTTACTAGCTTAATGGCAAAGCAGGATACTTCTAATATCTGTATCTAAGTTCAATTCTTAGGTAAGAATTATTTTATTTATAACATTGTATTATAATAAAATTAATTACATTTATTTACTTGCGGAGCATGATAATTAATCTTATTAAAACTAATAAGATCTAATACAAAATAAATAAAAAAAATATACAGAGTCCACGAAGATATTACAAGGAGTTATACAGGAGTCAAATAATATATTCTTCCGGAGCATGAAAAAAAAAAATAACCAAACTAATCAAATTTTATAATAATGCAGAGTTCGATAGAAAAAAAAATTTTTTTTACTAATAATTACACAGAATAGGATATAAAAGAATCTGAAGAAAAAAGAATCTGAAGAAAAAAGTAACCTATGTAAAAATTAAAACAATTCTTCCGGTAATAATAGTGTATTTCTTGCGGAGCATGAAATATTATTCAGATATATATTTTAGCTATATCAGTAATTTTTAACCTGGTGATTACTAAGTTTAACAAGATTAATAGGTATTGTATTATTATTGAGTAATATTACATTAATAGAAATTAAATTTATCTCATATTCTTTCTAATTAGGACTTTACTTAAGTTACGGTATATGCATTTATATTACCTATATTATACATAATAATAAACATGCCTCAATTAGTTCCATTTTTTTTTATGAATCAAGTTTGAATAGCATTTCCAGTAATAGTTACATTAATATACTTATTCTCCAAATATATATTACCTAGATATTTACGTTTATTTTCAACGCGTCTTTTTATAAGTAAATTATAAATAATTTATTTAAATATCAAGAGAACAAAAATGCTCCGCAAGAAACATAATATATCTGACAATATTATCTATAAGATTACAATCTATTAATCTCTTTTAACTCTATTGGTATTGGTTATTATTTTCATGAGATTTTTATTTAGTCTACATGTTTTTTTTTTCAATAACTTATACATTTGTTATTATAAGGTTATCTTTATAATTTTAGGGACCTTACTTCATCTAGCGATGGTCATAATAATAGTTTACATGCAGATTATAATACAGATAATTAGAATACTACAGCTAAATTTACTAGTTCTAGTTCTTATAGTGAAAATAAAGTTATAATAGGATAGTTTAAGACCCTTTACCAACAGGGTCTTAAAAATTATCTGTAGTACCATAATCATTACCTAAAAGTAAAAATAATTCTCATGCTCCGCAAGATATATCTTGCGGAGCAAGAAAAAAAAAATAAATAAAAAAAAAATATAAAGATAATATCCTTAACAATATATATTATTTATCATATAACATCAAATGAATTTATCTTTAATACTATTCTTAATCGGGGTGTTAGGCTTTGTTTTAAATAGAAGAAATATAATTCTTATGTTAATATCTATTGAAATAATGTTATTAGCCATTACATTTTTAATATTACTTAGCTCACTTCGTTTTGATGATATAATAGGACAAGTTTATGCTATATATATTATAGCAATAGCTGGGGCTGAATCAGCTATAGGTTTAGGTATATTAGTTGCATTTTATAGATTAAGAGGAAGTATAGCAATAGATTTTAATTAATGTATTTAGTTATAATAATGCTTCCTTTATTATCTTCATTAGCTTCGGGATTTTTTGGTAGAAGAATAGGTATAACAGGTACACATATTATTACATGTGTATCTATAATAACAACTACTATACTTTGTATAGTAGCTTTTTTTGAAGTAGGTTTAAACAAAATACCTGTATCTTTAAACCTTTTTAAATGAATAGATTCAGAATCATTAAACATATTATGAAGTTTTAATTTTGATTCTTTAACAGTATCTATGTTATTACCAGTTCTTATAGTTTCATGTTTAGTACACATATATTCTATAGGATACATGAGCCATGACCCTCATCAACAAAGATTTTTTAGTTATTTAAGTTTATTTACATTTATGATGATAATACTTGTTACAAGTAATAGTTATTTACTTATGTTTGTAGGTTGAGAAGGTGAACAATTACGCCTTAAATGGTTTAATTATATATTTATAACATATTATTTTTTAGTGTATTTACTTAGTTTAATGGTTTTATTATATTTTAAACTTTGTGGTTTAAATTTCTTTAACAACACAGTAAAATTAATAAATACTAAATTTATACCTAAATTAAGATCTGATTTGAGAATTGGACCACATAATGAAGACGTTATTTCAGTTATTATAGGATCTGTATTAGGTGATAGTAATCTAGAAAAAAGAAAAAATGGCATAGGAACTAGGATTATATTTGAACAATGCAACCGTAATGTAGAATATATTATGTGATTCCATAATTTCTTTGCTTCTAGGGGATATTGTACCACTAATAAACCTAAGTTAAGTACAAGAATAAAAAAAGATAATAAAGTATTTTATCAATATAGAGTATCTAGTTATACTTTTACAAGTTTAAATTGATTACATGAAATGTTTTATATAAAAAATGGTGAAAAATATGTAAAGATTATACCCGACGAATTACATAAGTTTTTAACTCCTTTAGCTTTGGCTATTTGATTTATGGATGACGGTAGTAAAACATATAATACAGTAAGAATTGCTACAAATAATTTTACACATGAGGAATGTAAATTTTTATGTAAATTATTAAAAGACAAATATAATTTAAATCTTGCTGTACATAGTAGTGGAGATAAAGGGCATATACTATATGTAAAGGTAGATAGCTATGATTCTTTTGTAAGCATAATCAAGCCTCATATGTTAACCAGTATGTTATATAAATTAGGTGTATAATTAAATCATAGTTAAAAATTTAATGTTAATAATCAAGACAGAGAATAAACAATGTAACAATTTTTAGCAACACTCTTGAAAACGGTTAAACAAAACATGTTATTTTGCAGACCGTCGGTAATGTCTTTTATCGCTATCGACTGGCGCAAGGGTGGGTGAGTTATGTAAAGTGTTTTTATTAGTTACATATCTTGCTTAATGTACAGTCAAAATATTTATAAATTTACTATTTTTTTTTATGGTAATTTTTATACTAGGGCTTTATTTAAATCCTTTATGGTTATAAAGTACAGGAGAATATATAATAACATTTAATTATTTATTTTTAATATTTGGTGGGTGTTTGTTCTTATCTATTAATTAGTTTTTGATTTACTAGAATAGCAGCAAATCAGAGTTCTATATCAGCTTTCTTAACAAATAGAGTAGGGGATTGTTTTTTAACTATAGGTATGTTTGCTATTTTATGATCATTTGGTAAAAATAAATTGTATGATTTAGGTCAGGTGAGAAAATTAAGTGCTTGCGGAGCATGAAAAAATGAAAAAAAAAATATGGATTTAGGTTCTTATATAGCAGGACTTATAGAAGGTGATGGTCACATAGCTGTACATAAGGGTACTAATAAAGCTTACAGACCTAAAATAATTATATTGTTTCATAAAAACGATAAACCTCTCGCGGAAAAAATACACTTTTTGTTAAAAGTAGGAAAGATTATAGATAAAACTAAAGCAGGTCATTATTTACTGCAGATACTTGCCAAAGAAGAAGTCTTTAAAATCATAAATTTAATAAATGGAAAGATGCGTACCCCTAAAATAGAAGCTCTACATAGGGCTATAAACTATATTAATCGTGTAGATAACACCTCTATACCTTTATTAGGCATAGACAACTCTCCAATTTATTCCAACAATTGACTGAGTGGATTTACAGATGCGGATGGTAACTTTTCTATTACAATATATAACCGTAAGAAATCTAATAGCATAGAAAAAAAAATTGTTCAAACTTTTTTTCGTATTGAAGTTAAACAAAGTTACTCAAATATACATGTTTCTGCGAACGAAAATAAAAACTATTTCGATGTAATGTGCAAAATAACAGAGTTTCTTACGGTTAATTTGTATACTAGAAGTAGAACGATCAAAGACAAAACATATTACTCTTTTATGGCTATAGCACATAATAAAAAGAGCCATGAAAAAATTCGTAATTATTTTGATAATTTTCCTTTGTTTTCTTCTAAACACTTGGCTTATTTAGATTGATGTAAGGTACAAGATTTGCAGAAAGGTAATTTGTCTAAACACGATTTAGAACAAATTAAACTAATTAAAAGTAATTTTAATAGAAATCGTACCGTCTTCAATTTTTCACACCTTGATAAATTTACATACTAAAATTATATTGCCGTGAACGTTAGTAATAATGTTCTTATTATATAACTGTATGCGGGAAACTCCTAAAGTTTTTTATAGTACATTGCGGAAATTTTACTCAGATAAATACGTACGCAAGACTTAAAAATTAAAAAAAATAGAGTATTTAATACGAAAATGGACAATCCGCAGGAAACCAAAATATACATTTATTTGTACATAAGTAGGATCCTCAGAGACTACACGTTATACCCCATTATTATAATGGGTGAAGATATAGTCCGGTTATAGTCGAAAGATTATAAATTAACTGAATATTGATTATTCTACAGTATTTTCTATAGCACCTTACATAAGTAATAATATTGTTATTATAGTAGGAGTTTGTTTATTAATAGGAGCTATGGCTAAAAGTTCTCAGATAGGGTTACATGTTTGATTGCCTATGGCAATGGAAGGTTTTTTTTTATTTTTTTTTTTATTTATATTAATTAATAACAAAAAAAAAGAGAAAACAAGGGCTTTCCTTAAACTTCACTATATGCGGGAACATCCCGTTTTAAGTCTTGGTCCTCTTAGATGTAATCTATTCGGAAAAATCCAAGATGAGGGACAATCCGCAGGAAATTTTAATAAAAGTTCCTCAGAGACTACACGTGAAGTATTTAAATTAGAGGATGATAAATTTAAATTATGATTTATAGGATTTGTGGAAGGAGATGGATCCTTTATTATAAATAAAGATAGGTATTTAGAATTTAGAATTACACAGTCCAGTAAAGATGCTCAAATTTTGTTTAGGATAAAAAAAGAATTAGGGTTTGGTGTAGTAAGAGTACAAGATTATAAAAAAAGTACTCATTGTTACAGAGTAAGAGACAAAGAAAATATATTAAAGCTTATTTTTATATTTAATGGTAATATATTTCTTAATAGTAAGAAAGAACAATTTAAATTATGGTTATATGCTTTTAATTTTAAATACAAAGAAAACATTTTGTATTTAGATAAAAAATTCAAACCTAGTTTAAACGATGCTTGATTATCAGGGTTTACAGATGCAGAAGGATGTTTTACTTGCTCTGTTTACAATAATAAGTCAAATAGTGCTAAATTGGTGAGATTAAGATATATATTGTCTCAAAAAGGTAATTCTGAAAATATGGATTACTTAGCAAAGATACTTGGTGGTAAAAACCATTTTTTAAAGAGTTATTCTGAATATAATGTAACGGTCAATACAACCAAGCTATCTGCTATTATACGATATTTTAGCTTTTACTCTTTGAAAACTAAAAAATTTATTGTATATTTAAATTGAGTTAAAATATACAAATTAGTTAAAGATAAAAAACATAATAACCCTGAGAGTTTACTTTTAATTACTAAATATAAAGATAATATAAATAAATCACCTTACAATAAATCATCTTTTAATTTAAATAAAGATATAGTCCAATCAGTTAAGTAATTAACTGCGTATTTTTAATTATATATATTAAGAATCAATAATTTGCCTACACCTGTATCTGCATTAATACACGCAGCTACAATGGTTATAGTTAGCCGTTGATTAACGTGAGTTAATCGATTATGATATCACTGTATGCTGGGATCACCTTACATCAAGTTTATTTATATTTTAAGTTTACTCTTAGATAAGATAAATAAGAAAATCTTGTGTTTTAGAAAAGATTTTTCTTTTTTAAAAGGGGTTAATCAGCAGGAAACCTCGTTTAGTTTAGAGGGATCTTCAGAGACTATACGTGATATAACTTATGAATTTGATGAATATTCTAATTTAATACCTGAACATAAAAAAAAAGTTAACACACAGTTTTTAGAATGATTCATAGGTTTTACCGAGGGAGATGGTTCCTTTATAGTATCTAAAGATAAAGTCTATTTTGATATTACTCAAAGTATTTCTGATATACAAGTTCTTTATTACATAAAGAAGGAGCTAGGTTTTGGTCAAATTTTAATGAGAGAGAAAGAAAATAGAAATGTAGGAGTTTTTTACGTTTCTTCAAAAGAAAATTTTTCTAGGTTAATTCATATCTTTAATGGTAATTTATGCACTCATTATAAAAAAAAACAATTTAGAGTTTGATTAAATAGGTATAACAAACAGTATAATAAGCATGTTGCTTTTAAGGATAGGTTAGTTAAACCTAGTTTACATTCAGGTTGAATATCTGGTTTTGTAGACGCAGAAGGCTGTTTTTATGGTAGAGTTAAGAGTTGTAATACATCCATACTTAGAAGAGCTCCTCATTTAACATTTCAAGTTTCTCAAAAAGAATTTGATATAATTAAAACACTCCGTGATTTGTTTTTAAATACTGATACTTTAGATTTAAAAAATGTTAGATATGACAAAAGTTGAGATGGTTGAACGTTTCATTGTTCATCCTTTACTAAACTTAAAGTTATTATAAATTATTTCTCTAGGTATAAATTAAAAACAAAAAAATCTCTTTCATTTACTAAATGGTGTAAAATACATGATATGGTATTAAATAAGAAACACCTTACGTTAGAAGGGCTAAATAAAATAGAACTTTTAACGAAAGATATCAATAAATTTATAAGTTAAAGATAGAGTCCGATCCATATCTAAAGATATGGAGTGCTATTCCTTATAGTTAAGGATAGCCAACACAAATGTACTGCAGGGGTATACCTTTTAATACGTAGTTCTCCTCTAATAGAATACAGCAATACAGTATTATTATTGTGCTTATGAGTAGGTGCTATTACAACTGTATTTAGTTCTTTAATAGGATTATTCCAACAGGATATTAAAAAAGTTATAGCCTATTCCACAATGAGTCAATTGGCTCGAGAATGTAATATTCATTCTATTATATTCATGCATCAAACTATATGCGTAGAAGTAAAAATTATGATAAATAAATTTATTAATTCGCAGATAACCAAAGCTCTTGACAAATTATATATAATTTGTCAAATTAGTTATAATCTTTTTAATTCGCCTCTCATTTATTGATTGTACAACTACATATTTGCATATGTAAATTTGTCAGTAAGGTGAAAGATTATAATTATAAGCAAGTTAGTAGGAATCTCAGAGGCCATACGTTTGATATTAATCTTTATTAAAAGAATAATTATTCTTTATTATTTTTTTTTTCAATTACATGCGGAGCAAGAAATAAAAAAATTCTTTATCTCATGCTCCGCAAAAAATAAATATATATTTATACTAATATCTACTTATATATACAACAAAGTTTTATCTCTCCTTAGTAATGGGGTTAATTATATTTATCTATCATCATGCTTACCATTTTTTCCGGGTAAATTATTACGAAGGAAAGTATGAGGGCATGATTATATTAGAAATATCCATACTCATGTCAATACAGCACGAGTTATTCAGTCAGAAGAGGTACCCTCCAAAAAAGATAAATCTTTTAACGAATGATTAGCTGGTTTATTAGATGGAGATGGGTATTTTATATTAACTAAAAAAGGATATACTAGTTGTGAAATAACCATGGACGCTAGAGATAAAAAAGCCTTAAATGAAATAAAACATAAGTATGGTGGAACGATAAAGTCTGTTTCAAATGCTAACGGAGTAAGATATAAACTAAGACATAAAAAAGGTTTAATTTCATTAATAAATGATGTAAATGGGTTAATAAGGAATCCAATAAGATTATTACAAATTAATAAACTATGTGTAAAATATAATATACATTTAAAGTATCCTGAACCTTTAAGTTTTAATAATGGATGATTAAGTGGATTTATTGATAGTGACGGATCTATTTATTATAATGAAGCATCTGGACAAGTATTTATAAGTTTAACACAAAAAAATAAGTTTTTATTAGAACCATTAATAGCTATATATGGAGGAAGAGTAGATATTCTAAGTCCAAAAATAGAAGCTTTTAAATATATTGTTTATAGAAAATCTGAATTATTTAATTTAATAGATAGTTACTTTAACCATTATCCATTAAAAACAGAAAAAATGAAAAGAGTTAATTTAATAAAGGATTTTTTTCTGTTTAGAATTGATAGAAATAGTAAGGATATAGTAAAATTTAATGAATGAGTTAAATTTAAAGATAAATGAGAAAAATACCAAGATTAATAAAGAAATGGTCCACATATATACAATATATTTGCAATTGGGAATGATGGTTATAGCTATAGGTCTGTCTTCTTATAATATAGCGATTTTTCATTTAATTAATCATGCTTTTTATAAAGCACTTTTATTTTTAGGTGCAGGTGCAGTAATACATGCTGTAGCAGATAATCAAGATTTTAGAAAGTACGGAGGACTTAAATCCTTTTTACCTTTAACTTATTCAGTAATGTTAATAGCCTCCCTAAGTTTAGTTGCGTTTCCTTTTATGACCGGATTTTACTCTAAAGACCTTATAATAGAATCTACATATGGACAATATTCTTTATCAGGTACAATAGTATATTTTTTATCTACAATAGGAGCTATGTTTACTACTTTATATTCAGTTAAAGTATTATATCTAACTTTTTTAACTAGTCCTAATGGCCCTGTAATTAATTACAAAAATGCACATGAAGGTGATATATATATGAGCATGCCTTTAATTATACTGGCAATATTTTCTATATTTTTTGGTTATATCACCAAAGATATTTTTGTTGGCTTAGGTTCTAATTTTTTTGCAGACAATAGTATTTTTATATATCCTAGTCATGAAATTATGCTAGATACAGAATTTACTGTACCTACATTATTTAAAGTATTGCCCTTAATATTAACTGTATCTTTGAGTATAATATCTATTTTAATTTCTGAGTATATACCTAAAGCATTAATATATTTTAAATTATCTAGATTAGGTTATAACATATATAGCTTTTTTAACCAACGTTTATTAATTGAATTATATTATAATAATTATATAACAAATTTAATTTTTAAATTAGGAGGGCAAACAACTAAAGTAATTGATAAAGGTTCTATAGAATTAATAGGTCCTTTTGGTTTAGAAAAAGGATTGTTATTATTAAGTAATAATATAGGTAAGTTAGATACAGGTATAGTAACATCTTATGCGTTATATATACTTGTAGGTTTAACTTTTTATATGCTAATTCCTTATATTTGTGCTATAGATAATAATTTACTGATAATAGTTCTATTTTCTTTATTATCTTTAGTTAATAAATAACACTTATTGTTCTTTTTTAATTATATGTTTTTTTATTTCTCATGAAAAAATTAAAAAGAAAAAAAACCTAAAAAAAAATTCAAATTCTACTTCTTGCGGAGCATGAAAAAAAAAAAAGAACTAAATTAAAATAATAAAAATGGAACATATAAAATATATAATAAGTCCGGTATATGAAGCTGGATTAAGCCTTATATCGTATAAATCGCACTCTTCATCGCACCCAATATTGCAGGCGACTAATAATATTGATATACATAGTCCACTAGATCAATTTGATATAATAAACTTTATTAGTATACAAGCACCAGTGTTAGGTAATATTTCATTTTCTTTAACTAACATAGCTTTATATTTAACAATTGCAGGATACTTAGTTTTCTTATTAAGTATTTTATCTAATAATAACAATATGATTATATCTAATCCTTGATCTATAGGTCAAGAATCAATATATGCTACTGTACATAGTATAGTAGTTAACCAAATAAATGAAAAAAAAGGACAAGTATATTTTCCTTTTATGTATGTTTTATTTATATTTATATTAATTAATAATTTAATAGGTATGGTGCCTTATAGCTTTGCTCCTACAAGTCATTTTGTACTTACTTTTTCATTAAGTTTTACGATTGTTCTAGGAGCGACTATATTGGGATTAAATTATCATGGTTTTAAATTCTTTTCTTTATTTGTACCATCAGGTTGTCCATTAGGATTACTTCCTTTATTAGTATTAATAGAATTTATTTCTTATTTAGCTAGAAATGTATCACTAGGTCTTAGATTAGCGGCTAACATATTAAGTGGACATATGCTTTTAAATATATTAAGTGGTTTTACATACAATATTATGAATTCAGGGATAATATTCTTTTTTCTAGGTTTATTTCCTTTAGCATTTATAATAGCATTTTCTGGATTAGAATTAGGAATTGCTTTTATACAAGCTCAAGTTTTTGTAGTTTTATCTTGTTCATATATTAAAGATGCCTTAGAATTACATTAGTTTTAAATGAATTAATGTAATTTTCTCATGATACGCAAGAAAATATAATTATCCATCATTATAGTATTTATAACATTAATACCTTTATATAGTTTATATTAAATACCAAGTAATATTTTTCATGCTCCGCAATAAGATATTTATTAATATGAGTTAAAATTATCTTGCGGAGCATGAAAAAAAGGAATTAAAAAAAAATATATAACCTATTTATATATTATAATAATACATATCATCTATCCTTTATTAATTATTTAATAATTTTTATGTATTATATACACAATTAATTAAAATTTTTAGATATTTTTACTAAAAACTTATAATTTATTAGAAATATTTAACTATTATCTATAATTATAAGTTTACCTTAAATATTATAATAAGTTCTATATATATATTATTAAATATTATATAGAATTCATTATAAGTTACGGCAAAATATAATAATTAATTCTATGTATAATTCATTATAGGTTTACATAAAACATAATGAATTATACATTTATAGAATGAATTATAAGTTTTGAGAGATTTTTTTTTAATATTATGAGATTTGTTGATATACTTGAAATGGGTTGCAGAAATCTGTCTATACACTTTTTGAGATTCTTCTGATATATGTATGTAAAATGCCTTTAAGTATGACTGTTTTTTAGCTAAAAATATATTTTCTTGCGGAGCATGATAATTACTTTCTCACAGCTTAAACATTTTATCATCGTATTTAAGAATTTACTTATAATTACGAAGGCAATACTCGATGAGTAAAGGATTTTTGCAAGAGCTAAAAAAAATCCTGCCCAAACTAAAAATAGTTATCTATAATTAATAACAGGCCTTTACAAGGTATAAAATATTAGATGCAATTAAAGAGTTAACAAAAAAGATTAGTAAAGTATAATTTGCTAATTTTTATATACTTTTTATATATTTTTTTTTTATATAATTAAAGTAATATATCGTAATATAAAATATATTATTATTTAAGATTATCTAGATAATTTATTAATAAGCACAACTTGAATTCTTTACTTTTATTTAATGAAGCTTTTACTAAAGGCTTAACATATAGCGTAATAAATATCATATCTGTACTTTCGATATTTTGTGGAATATTTGTTATTATAAGTAAAAATCCTATTGTATCTGTTTTATTTTTAATAGGATTATTTGTTAACATAGCAGGATATTTAATGATGTTAGGTATGAATTATATAGGTTTATCTTATTTATTGGTGTATGTAGGAGCTGTTTCTATATTATTCTTATTCATATTAATGTTAATTAATGTTAGAATATCGGAACTTAGTAGTGATAGCAGTAACAGTATACCTTTAGCTGTAATTATAGGTATTTTTTTTTTTATTACATACTATAAATTATTACATTTTTATATAACTTTACCTAAAGATTTTTTATTTCAAAAAAAATCTGAAAATATAACTGGAGACGGTAATTTTACATCTATTATTTCTTATTTATTAAATGAAAATAACTTATTTTACAAAAACTCTTTATCTTATGTAACTTCTAAATTTTGAGATGGAGTTATAACAGAATGATCCCACATAACTAGCATAGGTAATATCATATATACTGTATATCCATTATGATTAATTATAACATCTTTAATATTATTATTAGCTATGGTAGGAGCTATAATAATTACTATAAAAAAATAAAACAAATAAAAGAATAATTATTATATAATTTATCACAACTAAAAAAAAAAAATTATTCATTAAAAAAAAAATTTTTTTTATATTTTTACTTGCGGAGAATGATAATTTACTTGCGGAGCATGAAAAAAAAAAATACTTTATGAACAAAAATATAATCTTCTTGCGGAGCATTAAAATTTAATATATTATCTCATGTTCCGCAAGTAAATATGTATATTAATTGCTTAAAGTTTTTTTTATTATTACGTGTTACATTATAAAAAATAGTTATCTTATAAAACATAAAAATATCATGCTCCGCAAGAAAACAATAATAATATTAAATTTAGCTATCTAAAGGTTAAAAATAGCTTAAATTTGTATTAGTTATATTAGTGCTATCTTATTTACTCTCTAATTACAAATAATTATTATTTTTATTATTATAATTATTATTACTATTTTTTATTATTAATGTAATAAGGATAATTAAAATTATAACTATTTACGTCACTATAATTATTTTCATGCTCCGCAAGAACTAGGTTATATAAAGGCAATATATAAAATATTTTTACTTTAAATATGCAGTTTTTTTTTTTATTTATTTTTATTTATTTATTTATTTACTTGCGTAGCATGAAAAATAAATATAAAGCAAGTTATATATACAATTACAAAAAAGATTTTTTTTTCATGAGAAAATAGTTTTTATTATAAAATTTGTTTATAATAAACATATATTACTAGGTATTAAGTCAAAACTATATAGAATACAAGGTATTAGTACTATAAATGCTATAACAATTGGTAATAGTATTGTTCAAGAAAATGACATTAATTGATCAAAACGTATTCTAGGGAAAGAAGCTCTTACTCATATAAATACAAAAACCATTACACAAGTTTTAATACCTATTGTAAGACCATATATCATACCCTCAATTAAAGGAGATGACATGTATGATATAATATTTAAAATTACATAATCATAATAAGAATATTGTATTATTAATGATATTAATGTATAATCAATTAAATACCCTCCAAGAAATAAGATGCTAGTTAAAATACATATTAATATTATACTAGCATATTCAGCCAAAAAAAAGAATACAAATATAACAGCAGCATGTTCTGTCATAAACCCACTAACTAATTCTGATTCCGTATTGCAAATGTTAATATTATGATTAAAATAACTTAAAATAAACTATGCAAATTAAATTACACTGGATTTATTTTTAATATTTGTTATCATAAACCAAATTATTATTTAAATATTTACTTACTGTAACTTTGGATATTTTTAAATAACTTGCTATTTCCGCGGCATAATCAAAACTTTTTATTAAATTATTATTCAAATCATATATACCTACACCATTTATGTATTTTTTCTTTTTACTTTTTATAAGTTCTTTAGTTTTATCTGAATGAATTTTACCGTACATAGGATTTAATATACCAGGTTAACTAATAAACTTTTTTGTATTATTATCATGCTCCGCAAGAAAAAACTTTAGCTTTTGTATATATGAATATTTTTCTTCTTGCGGAGCATGATATTTCAATATGGCTGATTGTAATGCACTATTTGATTTTTTTTTCATGCTCCGCAAGAGATAATCTTAAATACAAGTCTTTCGCACTACCTATATACTGTTTACCATTGGTATTCAAGAGAAAAAACTATATACACTTGCTTTATTTATTAATAAATCACGTTTACTTAATATATTTTCTTTTTCATGTAAGTTACTTATAATAAGTATAGATACAGGTAAACTTTTAGATGAAACTGTAGAATAGTATCTTCTTGTGTTGTTGCAAAGCACTATAATTTAATATATGAATTTCCATGATTTATGCAAGTATTAGCAATTAAATTTGGGTTTGGATTCATTTACTTCATATACTTTCGCATATGTTCGGACTATATCATATACAACATACTTTATAATATGTTTGTATGATCGCGTGTAGTCTCTGAGGATCCCAATATACTGTAGTGATCCAACGAAATCGGATTCTACTGATAAATTAATTACTTTGGTTTCCTGCTGATTGTCCATTAATCTAGGGTAAATTTATCTTTAAGATTTTCACTTTATTATTAAGTACTTAAAGCTTTAGGAGTTTCCAGCATATAGCGATCTTTAAAGAGGCCAAATCTATTTGTTAGGGTGAGAACCCTTAATAAATTACTTTTAAATAATAATGATTATCATCTATTTATATAAGAAATAGCCTCTGCCAAATCAAAAGGAGCTCTATTTGTTTCTGCTACAGAACCTATTAAAAATATAATGAATATAGGTAATAATGGTACAATAAATCATATAGCTCTTTGGCTTTCTATATCTACTGTTAAATTAAGGCTACCTGTTAATAAAATTACAAGTAATATAGCTGAACTTAATATTAACTCATAACTAATTAATTGTGCTGTACTCCTAAGCGATCCTAAAAAAGCATATTTAGAATTAGCAGATCAACCTGCCAACAGTATACCATAAGTTGATAGTGATGACACTGCTAACATATATAATATACCTAGATTAAAATCTCATATAGCTAAACCTGGACCATAAGGTATAACAGCATAACCTAATAATGAAAAGATTAAAGTAATTATAGGACCAAGAAAAAATAGTATTAAGTTTGCTTGTGTTGGTGAAACATACTCTTTTATAAGTAATTTTAAAGCATCCGCAAATGCTTGCAATAAACCATAATAACCTATAATATTAGGACCTAGTCTCCTTTGCATACTTGCCATAGTTTTCCTCTCAGCTACTGTAACAAAAGCCACAGTAAGAAGAATAGGTACAATTACCAATATTACTTCTATTATAGATATAAGCGGAATATAATATAACATATTTATAATATTTAATTAAAATAAGGTATTTAACTTATATAGAATAAAGTTAATATAATATTATATTTAATCATTTAACAAAATTTATACTATCTTTATAGACGTTTTAGGGTGTTTATTATTAAAATACAACAATATTTTTTATTTTTTTTTTCTTTCTTTAATATCATTTAGCTATAAAATAACATTTATATTTACCAAACCAGATTAAACCAAAATATATATTTATATATAATAAAAATAAATGTTGGTATTTAATAGTGTTTCCTATTTTAACTGTTTTTTATTTTAATTTCTCATGAAAAAAAATTTTTTTCGGGTTATTATGATTCGAACATAACTTATCCTCAACCCAAATGAGGCGCCTAACCAACCCGGCTCTAACCCGCATTTAATTTAATAATATTACTATTTATCTTCTTGCGGAGCATTAAAATAAACCTTATTAACTATCTAGTATAGTCCTAATATATAAGTAATATATATAACTGTATATAGTATTTTTTTTTTTATCTTAAAATATAAGGTTTTTTAATACTTATTGTATATGTTACTAATAATTTTTTTTTTCATTTATATAGTATCTCACAATTTAGATATATAGGTAGCAAGATTCGAACTCGCACGGATAAAATCCATTCCATCCTAAGTGGAAACTGTCTACCAATTTCAGCATACCTATTTTTCATGCTCCGCAAGTAAATAAATAAATAATTAATATTAATAATTGAGTTATAAAATTTCATGCTCCGCAAGAAATAGTCTAAAATTACATTGATTTTATCATGTATGTTTATTCGCAAATGTGTGGAAATAACTATTTACTAATACTATATATTTATTATAATATCACCTATTACCATTTATCTATTAATACCACAGTACCATGATATGTTGTATTATTCTTAGACATATAAACAAATTATACTTGCGGAGCATGAAAAAAGAAGAGAATATATATAATATTATACCTACATTGCTCGAGATAAGATTTGAACTTATAACCTAAACATCTTCAGAGTTCCGCTCTACCAGGTTGAGCTTCTCGAGCTTTGTTTATTATTTAAATGGAGAAATTAGGACTCGATCCTAAAATAACGATATGCAAAATCGCAGTTTTACCAATTAAACTATATCCCCTTATTACATACTGCTATTAATAAATATCATGCTACGCAATGGTGGTAATAATATTATATATAATATGACAGAGCTATTTTATATTATTAAATAATAATACTAGACAAAAAAAAATATCATGCTCCGCAAGAAAATACATATTATATATATATATACATAGCCCTCAATATTAAATACATAGTATTAATCATAAATTTAATAACCCACCTGGGGATCGAACCCAGGATATAGCGGTGAAAACGCCATGTCTTAACCACTTGACTAGTGGGTCTATAGTTTATAATAAACTAATCATTTATATAGTGCTCCCCAAGAAAAATTATTTGTATATTATTACTAATACATAAATATACTATATATATTTGGTTTATATATATACTTATCCAAGAAACGAGTTGAACGTTTACGATTATTAATCAGCGAATCTTAAGTTCGCCCTGTCTACCATTTCCAGCACTCGGACTTTATTTATCTATAGGATATTTGTTACTATTTCTTGCGGAGCATGAATATTTTAATATACCACATTATATATTTTTAATAATAAATCTCTTCTTGCGGAGCATGAAAAACATTAATAGATAAAAACATATTTCTCATGAAAAATAGTTCTTGCGGAGCATGAAAACAATTATACAACTTTTTATTGCAACCCCCTATATATAATACTTTTAATTAAAATCTAACGTAAATATTATGTAACATTAAAAACGGTACTAATACTTTACGCAAAAAAAAAAAAATTATTTGTATTTTCGTGCTCCGCAAGTAAATTAGCTAATATTATCTCTAACTTAAACTCGGTTTAATTAAATAATTATCTAAAATAGTAGTAACTTCGTCAAAGTGGTTTATTAAGTAATATACCCTATTTTTTTTTTAGATATTAAAGGTGATTTTAGGGGGGGTACCACCTATAAAAACTTTACCTTTAACAATTAAATAGTTTATTATTAAGTTTTACAAGTGAAGCCTCTTTATTAAAAAGAAGCCTCCCACTATTTAAGATAAAATATAACCTTCAAATACATATTCTCTATACATCAATTAAAAATCTATTATCAGTGATTGGCTTATATACAGTATATATATAAAGGTAAATTAAAAATACAATATTTTTAAAAATTACGCCACATATAATAGTAAAAAAGCCATCATAAGGGCAAATAATCCTGTTGCTTCTGCAAATGCAAATCCTAAAATAGCATATGCAAACAATTGTCCTCTTAAAGATGGGTTCCTTGCTACACCTAGAATTAGTGCTCCAAATACCACACCTATTCCTACACCCGCTCCTATTAAACCTGTAGTAGCCATACCTGTACCTATAATTTTTGCTGCTTGTATCATTCTATTTATTTAAAATTTTACATATAGAATATCTAACATTTTTTTTCCTTATAAAGGATATATATATATATACTAATATGTATGTAAACTATAAATAATTAATTTTATACTACTTAACGGCATTAAATATTTTAATGGTAATGTATAAAGTATTACTATATATATAAACCTTATACTAATTTCATGCGGAGCATGAAAATATTATTATATAAATTATTAACTTGCAAATTATATACATTAGAATTTAATTTTTTTTTTTAATTTTTATTTATTTTTCATTTTTCATGCTCCGCAAGAAAAAATGAAAGATAAAAAACTAAATAAATAAATTTAAATATCACCTTTAATATAAATGTTAATATTAACAACATTTTAGGTAACATTAATAATATATCACTGTATAAATAAATATTGCCTAAACAAAACATATTTAGTGTACATCAATAATTTAGTAATTACAAAGTAAAAAAAAATAATTTACTACATTCGTGATAAAAACTAATATCATCATTATCTGATAAAAATATTAGAATTAACAAATGTCTTGCGGAGCATGAAAAAAATAATTATAAATGTAATTATCATGCTCCACTTAATTATTTTACTTTAATCCTTAATACTTTTTTTTTAAATGAAAATCTATTAAAGTATTTTCTATAATACTTATAATAGGTACTATTATTAAAAAGTGTGAAAAATATAAAACGGTACATACTTGACCTAATTCTATAAATGGAGATTCAACATGTTTAGCACCTAATTGCATTAATATGAAGAAGTTTGCCATAAATATATAGAAAGCTAATTTGCTTAAAGGTCTAAATTGTAAACCTCTAGTTTTACCTAGATCACTAAAAGGCATAATTAATAAAGCAAGTATGGCAGAAAACATAGCAATAACTCCTAATAACTTATTAGGTATTGACCTTAATATAGCATAAAAGGGTAAAAGATATCACTCAGGAACTATAGCAGGTGGAGTTTGCATTGGGTTTGCCATAACATAATTCTCACTATCTCCTAAAACATTAGGCATAAAAAAGACAAAAACAGATAATATCAATATAAATAAAAATATAGTTATTAGATCCTTAAAAATAAAATAAGGAGAAAATGGAAGTCTATCATAATTACCAGATACACCTAAAGGATTACTAGAACCTGCACTGTCATGTAATGCTATAAGATGCATTAAAGCTAAAGCAGCTAAAACGAAAGGTAGAACAAAATGTAATGCAAAAAATCTATTTAAAGTTGCATTATTAACAGAGCATTTTTGTTGGTAGTCACCATATTTAATTTATATTAAATACTCTCACTACACTCAATAAATTTCTTTATTGATCGGACTATATCATGATCTCACGTATATTTAGTATATTGAAGGAATTTTTATTTTTTTCGAGTAGCAAGGCATCTTACGTAATTGTTTTATTCATAATAAGTATTGTAATTTCTTATTACCCATTAATTTTACAGGGGCATTCTGTAAAAATTTAATAACATTATTTACTGATCTTACACCTGTAACTTTTAATTTACTACAATTAGTTTTGTCTAAATCTATTGGAGTAGTAAAAGATAAATAATTACGAATCGCAGAGATTAATATCTCTCCATCTTTTTGACTTATATCAAAACTAGCTATTAAATAATCAACATCTTTTTTTAAAGCGTATACACTAAAACAACCTTTAGCTTCTATAAATCCTACTAATCAAGCAGGAAAATAATACTTATTTATAATAGATTCTATAGAATTTAAAGGCTTATTACTTCTAGTATACTCAGGGAGATCTTTAGAATAAATTATATCTAAAAGTAAAACATCTTTAAATCTTAAATAATCATATTGTTTATTAGAAAACATTGGATATTTATCAAATATAGGTAATATTAAGTTTTTTAAATGGTTTTTATTTCTAATTATAAGAGATACCATATTTATTTCATCTTTTTTTTTGAAACTTACAATACCTATACCCAGTAAATTTTTTATCTTATAAATAAGTTGTACGTCTTTTATAGATAACTCAATACCTAATTCATATGTTAAATATTTACCTTTTTTTGAAATAGAAAAATAACCATCTCCTTCAAATAATCCTACTAAATATGCATACGTGAGATCTTCTGCATGTAGTCTCTGAGAGGCTTTAGAAGTATGAATACTTCTAACCCCTGCTGATTTTCTCCATGTCATTGCAATTTTTACGTAAATAGTTAATATACATATCAAAAATAAATCGTATGCAAATCCTAAATTAGGAGATGTTCCAGCAATAAGCAGAATTTTTAACACTACATCACTGTAGTGTGGTTCATCTGTATATAAACCTCCTCAAATGACGAAATATTTTTAACAGAATATTTAATTTCTGTTATCATCTGTTCACACAGATGGTTAGACTATGTCTTCAACCAATAATATTAGTTGTGGGGTTCTCGTGTCAGGCTTATTGTTGGTATTACTCACCTGTTAGTCGTTGAACGTTCATGATTCTTAAAAAAATTTTTTTCTCTATCTGGTTTATATACGCTACATCTAAAAGACCAAAGGAATTAGATGTCTTCCATAAATATTAAGAGAAAAAAAAATAATAAAGTACCGAATCAAGCTCCGCTGCAAATAATCTATTAAATCGGAGGCGATTTGACAGAAGTCCTTGCAATTATCCCCATTTGCCATTTACATCTTACGATGTAAAGGAGCCCATCTTTATAGCATATTTATACCAGAATAATTTCTCATAAAAAAAACAATTAACCTTAATTAATATCACTAGGAAAATGAAGGTTTCTATAGCGAGTACTACTGGATAGGTTTTCTAATCATTTCATATACTGTATACCTTTTAATCCTATTAAAGGATGTAATCCTGAAAATGAAAAAAAATTTATAACTTCTTGTACATCTAATTTAGAACTTATTCCAAATTGATTATATAATCCTTTTTCTGTATATATCTTTCTATTAGTATTAAATGCTAATTTAAAAGCTTCAAATAGGTTTAAATGTAATCTTTGTTTCAATTGAAAACACCCATCTTTATTGTTTTTAACAAAGAATGATCCTTCAGCCATAGTAAATCCTACTATTCAATTTCTAAAAAAGTGTAAATTTAAATAGTCTGTGGCATTTTCTTGCTCCGCATGAAAAAAAAAGCTACTAATATTACTTTTACCATCTATTTCTTGCAGAGCATGAAAAATCTTCACATCATTTTTTAGTATATACATAGCTAAATCAAACTGTGCTCTTCTGGTATGACTTAAAAAGAATATATTGTGATATAATAATAAAGGAAATATAACTTTTTGTAAATCAGTCCTATTTATAATTAGTTTGCAAGTAGGACTCCTGTTATCACGATAAGTAGTAATATTTCCTATTTTAATAACTGAATGTATATATTCTAAAGTAGACAGGTCATTTAAATGTAGAGATATAACAAGTTTAATAGTTATAAATCCTTTTGAGGTTTTACTTATTTGAATGTAACCGTCTCCATCTATAAAACCGACTAAGAATCCTAAAAAGGATTTAGGTATAGAGATATATTCTTTTTCACTTATTATTTTAGTGTTATTCAATTTGTTTAAAGCATTAATATGTATATTACCTACTATAGGCAACATACTTAAGTAAATTGGTCTGGTATAAATATCTATTATATTATTTGACTCAACAATATCTTGACCTACTCAAGGTATGGCACTCATTAAATTTGTTATAACAGTAGCCAAATATTTAATTTACTAATTCTATTATTAAATCTAAGTATTTAAAAAAAGTAAACCATGTACGCTATAAATATTATATTAATACAATATTACAACTATAGCGCCTTGTGATATTCAAGGTTTATATGAATATAAATATTCCGACTGTACATTAAGCATCATTTCAGACACCCATTTATGAACCAGTCTGTAGCGATATTTTACTATACCGACGGTCTGAATGCTAAATAAACATTTTTAACCGTTTTCATAAATGTTGCTATGTAACATATTAATTAAGTTTTAAGTAAATATTGCCTTATTCTATATAACTATAAGTCATACAGTTACATAACTATGCTTTCATCATATTTAATTTATTTTATATTTCATTTCAGGTATAATATAAGGAGAGACTATTTTTCTTAAATCATCCATTGATTCTTTTCATATATATATAATATATTGATCTTTAGCGCCAGCTCCTTGTATAGAACTTTTTATAGAAAAAATATCACTTAAAGCATTAACGAGTACTAAACAATCTTTATAAGTAAATGAATTGGTAGAAAATTTAAGTCCTTTTCCAACTTTACTACCATCATCCATAATTCATATTGCTAAAGCCAGAGGTGTTAAATAATCTTTAATGTTTAGGGGTATACGTTTTTTACCATTTATATATCATAATTCATGTATTCAGTTAAAACTAGTATAAGTTCAAGTTGCAAACCTAATGGTTTTTCTAACTTTACCTCCAAAACCCAATCTTGTTCCAATTATAGGTATTTTGGTATTGCAATAACCTAAATTAGAAAGTAAACTATGAAGATATAATAAGTACTCGATGTGAGAAGATTCTTGATAGAATGTTATTCTAGTACCCACCCCTGTTAATCTTTTTTCAGCATGTCCATCTCCCAAAAGAGAACCAAATATTATGGATAATACCTCTTTATTATGAGGTCCTATTCTATTAATAGCTTTAGTTTTCACAATCTCTTCTAGTTTAATACTATGAAAAAATATTAATATAAAATAAATTAAATATAAAATAAGCATTTGAGGCTTTAAATTTAAACCTCATAGTGACATTTGACCATAAGGTAACACATACAAACATACATTAGATAAAAATATAATATTTTTACTGGTTTTTTTCATGAGAATATTTAAAATATTAGATGAAAAAAAATAAATGCCAGAATAATTTTGAATTCATATATTCTGTTAATAATATACCGTGTATTATTAATTGTTCCGACTGTACATTAAGCAGCATTTCAGCCACCCACTAGCGACCCAGTCTGTAGCGATTATTTATATAACCGACGGTCTTGTGTTAAAGTATTAACATTTTAACCGTTTTCACTAGCATTGCCAAATAACCATAGTGATTATTCTATATCCCCGTCAGGATATACCACTTTAATCTAAATTTCTCTATAAAAATTGCAAATAGATTTATACTTGTGGGACTATAACATAAATAATATCCTGTCAGGCAGAAAATATATTATTTAAATTTAACAACTCAACGTCTCTTTAAAAAATTTTTTTTACTAGTTAATGCTCTATGTAATGTTTTAACACTACAATTTACACTTAAACTTGCTTCTGTGATAGAACTATACTCTCCGTATACAGTTCTGTCTTTATTATACAATATAATAGGTTTGGAAGATTTTTTCATATTAGCTAAAGCTTTTCCTGAAAAAACTATAGGTAATCGGTTTAAAGCTTTTTCTCTAATTTTTTGTTTAGTTTCATCGCTTAACAATTTTCCTCTTTTAAGGTTACCTATTTGTAATCTGCGTTTTTCACTATAAACGGCTTTCATCTTTATACGGTCTACTTCGGTGTGTTTATAACCAAAAGTATTACCCGCTTCGGTTAATATATTATAATTAGGTAAAAGTGATTTTATATAAAAATCTTCTAAATCTAACAAATTTTTATTGTTTTCTTTAGTCACTATTTCAGGAAATTCTTCCAATATAATAAATGAAAAATTTTGTAATTTATAATTTTTAACTGCTAATTTTACTACCTTGCTTCCGGATAAACCTATTAGATGTTTTTCATACCTAGAATATAGTTTATTAGTTGAAGCAGATCCTATATAAAAATCCAAGGTTATTTTATTAAGTATAAGATATATACCACTTTTACCTTTAGAATATGATTTTATTTTTCTTTTCGTTTCTTCTAAATGTAAATTTTCATAATATATAACTGGCTTTAACGATTTATCATATAAAAAGTTATTTAATACTGAACTAATTACGGGTTTAAAGGCCAGCCCAGAAGTGCTGTAAAATCTACGTTCTTTTTTGTTTTTCAAGTTGTTTATTAATATAATATAATTATACTTATGTCATTTTGGGCTATGTTGGTAACCCAAGAAAGCTGTCAAACTTTCGGTAACTATAACTGATATTATTTGTATAGCACCCCTGTACTACATCAATAGATTAGTCCCCGACACTAGCAATATCTTTATAATCTATCTCTTATGTAGCCTTGTGATCCAAATTTTTCATGCGGAGCATGAAAATTAGATGAAAGTTCCGACTGTACATTAAGCATCATTTCAGATACCCACCGATGACCCAGTCTGTAGCGATCATGTTTATAACCGACGGTCTGTACCCAAATAAAAAGTATTTAACCGTTTTCATCAGTGTTGCCAGATAATTGCTTATCCTATACCCCTGTGAGGGCATAGATATTAGGTGTCATATTTGACATTTAGTATATTTCTTTAAACAAATTGCATATACTTTATAACTTATTAAACAATTAAGTAAAACCTAATATCGACTTTGATTTTTCACTTTAACGTCTATTACACATAATCAAGAAATTTATATTTCATTTCATTTATAATATATGGCTTCACTATTTCAGTTAAATTAGACATACTTTCTTTTCATATGTTTATTCTTCACTGATTAATTTTTCCTGTCTTTACTATTGTACATTTTAACTTAAATTTTTCTTGTAGAATATTGCGTAAAAAAATACATTCTTCGTAAGTAAAACTATTAACAGCTATATAAATACCTTGCCCACGTTGTCTTGAACCATCTTGCATGATTCAATGAGCTAGACCAAAAGGTGTTATATAATCCCCTATTCAATCAGGTACCACTTTTCTTTTCAAACCATTTACTTCTTTATAAAAAGAGTTATGTATTCATAAAAGAGAAGTAAAAGTATATAAAGTTAATCTATAATTAAATCAATCTTTTTCATCTTTAATAGTTTTTTTTACTAATTTGGGTACTATATAAGAAGTATACCCTTTTTCATAAAAAAAAGTTGTTAAATAGTGTATATAAGCACTATTACAAACACCTTGCTCAATATTAAATCTAACACTATTACCTAATTGCCCTTTAACTTCATCTGATCATCAATCTCCTAACATACCACAAACTAATACACATAGTACGTCTTTATCATGAGGACCTATTCTATAGATTGCTTTTATCCTTGATTTATTAAGCTTTATAGGTTTTTGGCTAGTTCGTGCTACGCAAGAAAATAGTATATTTTTTTTATTATTATGCCCAGTAGACGTTAAAGTGAACATTCAATTTGGCCAATATAAACTAGCCATCATTAAAATAAATATTATTGTACCTATTGCTCATACTAATGTTCTTGGTGCTCTATATGAACCATAATATAAACCTCTTCCTATATGTAAATACACTAAGAAAAAGAAGGCTGATGCAGTATTCGAGTGTAAATAACGAATAAGTCATCCATTATTTACATCTCTCATTATATGTTCTACTGAATTGAATGCATCTAATACACTAGGATTATAATGCATAGCTAAAGTTACACCTGTTATAATTTGTATTACTAGACAAAACGCTAATAAAGATCCAAAATTTCACAAATAACTTATATTACTTGGTTGAGGTGAATCAATTAAATATCCATTTACTAAACTCATTAAAGAATGACTTTTAAAAATTCTCATTTTTTTTTTTATTATTATTTTTTTTTTATCTTTATTAAAATTAATAATAGTAAATTTATTTTTATACTTAATATACTAATTTAAAAAACTGTTTTTTTTTTATTATTTATTTTTATTTATTTATTTACTTGCATAGCATGAAAAATAAATATAAAGTAATCGTATAGTTTAATGTATAATTTTAACCTTTTTAAATACTAAAAAGTATGTTATTTAAGTAATTTTTTCTTGCGGAGCACTATAATTTTCATGCTCCGCAAGAAAATTTCCTATATTAAACCTTTTATTGTTCTCTTAATCATGATAAAAATTTTTCAATTGACACGGATTCTATTGCTATAGGCATAGAACTATGTAATATACCACAAATTTCTGAACATTGACCAAAGAATAAACCTATTCTATTTATCAATACAGATATTTGGTTAAGTCTACCTGGATAAGCATCACACTTTATACCTAAAGCGGGACAAGCAAATGAATGTATTACATCTCCAGAAGATATAATAAATCTAACATGAGTCAATTCTGGTAATATTACTCTATTATCTACTTCTAACATTCTTAATCCTCCCATTTCTAAATCTGATTCAGGAACAAGGTAGGAGTCAAATTCTAATTCTTCTTCATCATCACTAAGAAAATCAGGATATTGGTAACTTCAGTATCATTGGTGCGGATATTAATATCCTTTCGACTGTACATTAAGCATCTCATCTAGAAACACCCACAAGCGACCCAGTCTGTTGCAATAGACACAAAGTTAATAAATTGCCTACTGACAGTCTTGTATTATTATAAGATACTATATAATAATATGTTAACTGTTTTCACTCGTGTCGCCAAAGAGAATAAAAAAATTCTCTTTAAGATCCCCGTCGGAATCTTAGAAATTAATAAATTCAATTAACCTACCTATTAACTAATAGCTGTTAGCTATATTCATAGAGTGGTAATAGCACTATTCAACTCTCAATTGATATAGTGGTTAAATCTTTTTATCTTTATATGACTTTTAATTACATTTTTATTTTAATTTTTTATTTTATCATGCTGCGCAAGAAAGAGAAAAAACCCAAATAATTATAGTGCTCCGCAAGAAAAAAAGATAAAAAAAAAAACAATACTTATTAAAATCACGACTATCACATATATGTAGGAAGATTTAAGAGAACTTATACTTTATTACTTTTATCTAATAATTATATATTGCTAATATATTTATAAATTAATTATAAACCTAACTTATAGCGCATACTAGGTATAATATACGGATATATTAGCTTTCTCAATTTGCTAATTGATTCACCTTTAATGTAAATACTATATTGGCCTGGTATATAAATATTTTGAACTGTACAATTTAAATCAAACAGTTTTTTCAAAATAGCAACTAATATTTGTACCTCTTCTAACTTATAATTATTTGTAGCTATTCTAACTCCAGGTTTAGCTCAACCACCGTCATCCATAATTCATATAGCTAAAGCCAGAGGAGTTAAATATTGTTCTATTTTAGGGTTTATAATTTTTTTTCCTTTTTTATAAAACATCTTATGAATTCAACTAAAACTTCTAAATGTGAATGTATTAAATTCATACCGATAATGCATTTTAATCGCATCATACTTTTTGTTATAAATTTTTATAGTATAAATTCTAGGTTTTAAGTTTGAACAATAACCCCTAGAAAAAAAAAAATCATACAGTCAAAATAAATAATCTTTATGTATTATACTTTGTTTAAAATGGAATCTATATCCTTCTATATTTCTTAGGCTACCATAACAATCACCCAACAATGAACCCATTAATACCGATATTACATCAGCATTATGTGGTCCTATTCTGTTTATTGCTTTTACCTTAGTATGAAACTTTCTCTTAATAGGGTAAGTTTTATTTATTCCTAGTTGGTAAACACGTAAAAGAGGAAAACTAAATATTATACCAGTATTAGTGCTATTTAGAGAATTATAGTTATTAGAAAAGCTTGTACTTCGGACTTGAGATAATCCTGATACTAAAGTATTATTACTTTCACCTGATTGTTTTAAAGAGGTATCTCTTATTTTATTTAATATATGTAATTTAAGGCCACCTGTTATGAAACCTTCTACAAATATTGTCATTAATGGATCTGTAACTTCATCCATTAGATATAATAGTTTAAAAGAAGGAAATGCTATTAATATTAATATAAGTGCAGGTGTTATTGTTCAAATTAATTCTATAAGTGTCAAACAAACATAACATGTTTCCATGTTAAACGGACTATATCATGATACAAAATTATTGTATCTTCCACGTCTAGTCTCTGAGAGTATCTTTCTGTAATATCACATTTAAAAACATACTCTGCTGATTGTCCATTATTACATCCTGTTTTATATATTTTTCTATGAAAACATTATATATTTACTTTATGAAAATATTATTTATAATATATAGCATATAAGTAAAGATTATAATTAGGATTTTCACATATAACATCTAATGCTATAGTACCTAAGGCTTTAGGAGTTTCCAGCATATAGTGGAATTTTATTCATAGTAATTTCAAGTTTATCTATTTTAATGTTCTGCGAGAAAATTTATATCTATCTTTAAAAACTTCTCCAGAGTTCATATATTTTATAACAGTACTACCACTCATACATAAAAGTTTTGCAGCTCTTCTAGCGGAAAAAAAAGTACCTATTAATTTAAACCCTTCAGAATTGAATTTTTCATAAATATTTACAGGATTACCATGGGATTTACTCATTTTTTCTATGGTTTCAATAGAATGCTTTTTGTTTATAGCTTTATTTCTAATAATCTCCTTAGTTTTATCATTATGAGTTCTACCGTATAAAGGATTATTTATACCTTTTTTTTGTAAACTCATTTTTTTCTTAGTTTCTTCTGTATGAGTTTTACCGTATAAAGGAGATTTTATACCGATATAAATACCTTTCAATGCCTTACTTGTTTTATCTTTACTATCTTGCGAATGTTTATATCCTCTAGAAGATCCGGCTATTTTCATGCTCCGCAAGATATTATATTCTGGATTCAATTTGTCCAAATAATATTGTTCTCTTTGTATTAGATGAGATTTATCACAATATTCTAGTATATATACAGAAAAGTTACTATAACCGTATTTTATTAAAGCTCTACTAATTATAAGACTTTCTTTACTTTTTATATAACTATGACAAAAATATTTTATGAATCTTTTAGATAAATCTGTAGATTGTCCCACATATATATTACCTGTTATAATATTGGTAATCATATATATCCCTGATTTTCCTTTATTTTCAGATATAATCATTTTCTTCATTAAGAATGCATTATAATATTTTTTTACAGGGGATAATTCTTTTTTTTCGCTACTATAAAGCCTTTTTTGGTTTATGAGATAATTGACATTGAAATACTTTTGAATAGGCACACATTTACCGTGATTAAGATATTTATTACTTATAGGAGATTTATTAATAAGATAATTTCTTTTAATAGAGATTATAATTCAAGCTACACCAAATAAAATTATAACTAAATAGAACATAATATTATCGTGTAACTCTGTTATTGCTTCCATTTGGGGACTAGCCCCATCTTGAAAATAAAGTCCTCAGGGCCTAGGGGCATCACAGCTAATAATAACACTATCGTTATTAAATTTTTCATAATCTTTTATATCTAAGTTATTATTTCATATTTCATATAAATTTTTATTGTTTATTGTTTTTTTTTTTATGTATTCTTCATATCTGTAATTTTATAAATACAGCATCTTTTAATAATATGTAGATATTTACCATAATTTTTGTAAACTGGCTAAAAAATAATCGTATAGTTTCGAAGATAATATATAATTAGACCATCCATCACCTTTAAAAATATAATTAGTAAAATAATAACTAACAACCCTTTCTTGCGGAGCATGAAAATATTTAGATATTTTTTTTTATCTTTACTTCTACCTTTTTTTTTTTATTTATGGTTTTTTATTATTTTATAATTTAAGATCCTCAGTAATAAACAGATAAAAATAAGAATAGTCAAACTACATCTACAAAATGTCAATATAAAATACCTGATTCTAACCCTAAATGATGGTTTTCAGTTAAATGATATGCAAATAAACGTCATAAACCTACTGCTATAAATATCGTACCTATTATAACATGTAATCCGTGAACAAATTTGTTAAATTAAAGGCTCTTTATCCTTTATTTCCATTCCTTTTCGAAATGGTTCAGACTATGTCTTCAATTATAAGGTGATAAAATAAATCACTAAGGTTTATAATTGCGGGGTTTTCGTGGTAAGATTATTGCTAATAAAGTGCTCACTTACTAGTCGTTGAACCTTCATAAACCTGGTCTAAGCCATTACTATATTATCCTATCTTTAATTTACTAATAAGTTAATATAATAATTTTATTGATTTACGCTTGGCTGCATATTGTCCTTTAATAATAGTTAAACATTAAAGTAGGAGTTTTATGCAATTTACCCCGTTTTCTATTAAAAACTAAAAACAAGATAGAATTATTAATATTTTATTACTTTCTTTTAGAGTTCATTCCTTTTTTAATACGTATTATCTCGCTTATACCTTCTGGAGTTAAATGCAACTTTTTTTCAATTAAATTATTTACTTTACAAAAATCGTAAAAATCCAATGATTTAACTCCTAAAACAATATTTTCTTTAAATAAAGGTATTATTATTTTTGATATATCTGAATTTTTGTATACTACAAAATTAACTGAATTGGGTCTAGTTTTAACTTTTTCTAAGATTCCACAACCTAAATAATCTTTTATTATATTCATTAAATAAAAATCACGTGAATGTTGACTTATTGAGAAAGTTGGTGTAATTTGTATAACTGTATTGTTCTTCTTTTTTGTTTTTATGTAAAAACAACCTTCTCCATCAACAAACCCTGATAACCATGAAGGAGATTTTATAGACTGTGAAGAAATAATAGCTCTTTCAACTTTTTTAATACCCGGGAATAATATCATTAAAGAATCAGATAAACCTTTATTCATAGAAGCCTTAATAGATAAAATTTTTACTAATGATTCATAATTTAATTTTTTTTCTTTAATCATTAATTCCACAACAGAAGAAAAGAGAATAAAATCAGCTCTTTTTTGAGTCAATAAAGGATATAGTTTAAAATGAGGTATAATTACTTCATTTAAATCTTTTAAAGATTGAACAGAATATATAGCAGTAGGTTTTCCTCTACGAATTCTAGTTATAATAGTACCCAAGCCAAAAAAATTTTTAATTATATTTAATAAAAAAATATCTCTATTATGTAGTTCTATACTAAATACAGGAGATACACGTATATTATGTTTTCTAGATAGGTCTTTTCCTACCCTAATTGAAAAGGAAGATTCTGCATCTGAAAAACCTGTAACTCAAAAGGGTGAAAGTTTATTTGTAATAAAATCCTCATTATTAAAGTTTTTAATAGGGGCTATAATTAACCCAGTTCCGAAGTAAAAACATGATCCAAATGCACCGTCACTTATAGTAAAGGATGATACAGAATACTCTATACCTTGAAATGCAGTAAACACAATAGCTAAAATAATTGTAAATATTGCACCATACAATGCACCATTCCTATTACCTTGTATAAGTGAATGATGTGAATAAGTAATAGTTACCAATTCTCAGATAATAGCCTTTTATATATCTATTACCCCTGTATTTTATATTAAAAAATATACACTTTATTTGTTTTTACATTTATAGTTTATAAACTTATAATGCTTAGGTAAATAGTTATAACTTATATAATATTTATCCTACTTTTTAAACTTAATATAAAACCTTATGTTTGAATATATATATATATTCAAATGAGAATCCGACTGTACATTAAGCAGCATTTCAGCCACCCATTAGTGAACCAGTCTGTAGCGATTTTATATACAACCGACGGTCTAATTGTAAAATAATTTTGACCGTTTTCACTAATATTGCCAGATAGACTTAAGCTTAAATAGCGAAAAATGTCATATCTAATATCTCTGATATTCTATTATGAGGTTAAACTTTAACCTTTATGTAAATTAATTAATTTACATATAGTTTTTCTATATAAATTGCACTAAACATAATAGGACTATATAATAAATTAAATCTTGCGGAGCATGAAAAAAAAAAACAAACAAAAGATTGTTAGTATAACTCACCTATATAGGTTAATAACAAATAACTAAAGTATATTTAATTTATACAAAAACATAGGATGTATATGCGGTATAAGTAAAGGTATTAATATAGGCATATTACGCTTAGGTATATATATTAAATATTGATTTATAGCACCTGCTTTAATTACACTTACTCCATCTAAGGTGAATTTATCTATTAGTATTTTTATTAAATATTTAATTTCATCTAAAGTATAACTGTTTGTACATAATACTAAACCTCTATTTTTATTTCAAGTACCATCATCCATTATCCAAACAGATAAAGCTAAAGGTGACATATATTGCTCAATTATAGGTGGAATTTTTTTTATTTTATTTATATAAAATGCATCATATATTCAATTAAATGAGCTATAAGTAAATGTTCTAAATCTACAATAATATGTTAATTTATCATTTATTATTCTAGATTGTATTTGAGGTATGCTTTCTTTACAATAACCGTAATTAAGTAAAGTTTTATGAAGTCAAATAATATATTCTATATGATCTACTTTCTGATAAAAGCAAAATCTAGATCCATTACCATCTCTTTCCATATGACCATCACCTAATAAACTAGCAATTAATAAAGATAATACATTATAATTATGTGGACCCACTCTATTAATAGAAAGTACCTTAGGAGTAGAAAAAGGTAAAGTATAAAAAAAATTTTTTTTCATGGTCCGCAAGAGATTTTTGTTTTTTTTTTCATGCTCCGCAAGATTTAATTCATTATATTTCAGGCATGTATGTTTACCTGATGCAAGTAATATAATAGTGTTAAGTAAAGGTAATTCAAAAGCATTTATTGCTTCTATACCTATAGGAGGTCACTGTGCTCCTAATTCAACAGTAGGAGATAATGCACTATGAAAATAGGCTCAAAAGATAGCCAAGAAAAATAGACCTTCTGTCATAATAAATATGGCTACTCCCATATTTAAACCTCTTTGTACTGCTAAAGTATGATTACCTAAATATGTTCCTTCTGATATTATATCTCTAAATCAAAAAGACATACTTGATACTACTAATATAAAAGCACAAAATAATGAATAACCTGCGTTAGAAAAACCATGCATAGTTAGTACACTTGAAGTAGTTAATGTTAACAAGCTTAGACAAGTAAATATAGGTCAAGGAGAAGGAGAAACTAAATGGAAGGGATGACCTTGAAAAACACTTCTGTTAAAATTTAAAATTAAAAAAATATTGTATCATTCATACAGTAAAACTTTTTTATATTAAAGATAAAAATAAATAAAAATAATAATAACTTAGGTACATAGTTCATTATTATTTAAAATAATATATATCTATCTTCCTACTAAAAAACAAAAATTTATACCTAATACATTTAAACCTAATCCTCTTTTACATAAAATATAAGGCGCTTGTGTATTATTTATTTGGTTATTTATATATATATGTAATTACCTGTATAATCTAATACTCTGTTTAATGTATATGATTTCTTAATTAATGTTTATAATCCCTTAGTTAATATTATTAATTAACTTTATAAGTAATTATTTTTATAATGTATTTATTTTACTCTAATATACCTATTCTCCTAATTAATTTATTTAAATCGCTTATAGTTAGATCTAATTAAGTGTCTATACTATATAATTTAATTTTAACATCTTCAGCTGTTTTATTGTATTTATCATTATTTTTAATTTCTATTTTAGTTATTTTTTTTTTCTATTATAGTTATTTTATTTTAAATTAAAAATACATGTATACTTAATTATTTTGTAAACCTTTTATTGTATGTTCTATATTAAATAATACACTAAGTATTGCACCTTATATATATCTATCTCATTTTTATATCTACTTACAGTTATTAAAAATACTATCTGAATATATATACCAATACATTTTTTTTTGTTTTATTTTCTTTTTCTTATATAACTATATTAAAACACTTATAATATATTCTATTTGCTTGCATAGCTAGACCAGTTAACTGAGTAAGTATACCAGGTAATTAAACTCCCAATCCACTTTGAAGGGGTAAACTTGCAAATGCATGCGGTTTAGGCGGACTATTTAAAGCTCACTCTAAACTAGTATATGATCTAGTTAGTAAACTTTGTAAGTAATCTGTATAGAATTGTGGTGTTAATCACGGATACCTTGATACGCTATTTCCAGATATTAATTGATTATATACTATATTTAAAAATAATCATGTAGATACTACAGATACTATAGACCCAAAACTACTTACTAAATTTCATCCAGCAAAAGCATCAGGATAATCACTTATTCTTCTAGGCATTCCTTGTAAACCTAAAAAGTGTTGAGGAAAGAAAGTAAGATTTACACCTATAAATAGTATTCAAAAATGAACTTTACCTGACATTATATTATAGTCTAATCCTAATATTTTAGGTATTCAGAAATATCATCCACTAAATAAGGCAAATACTGCTCCCATACTTAATACATAATGGAAGTGAGCTACTACGTAATAAGTATCATGGAATGCTATATCTAGTGAAGCATTTGCTAAAACCACTCCACTTAATCCTCCTATAGTAAACATAAATACAAATCCAAGTGCAAATAACATAGCTGGTGTTAATTTAATAGAACCTCCATAACAAGTAGCTAGTCAACTGAATACTTTAATA
>Ga0315298_1001696_pt1 | contig 39520 bp, 48 predicted proteins | sample WHS_1_MG_FD_203077 | JGI IMG/M metagenome (GOLD analysis project Ga0315298, IMG submission 203077) | Extremophilic microbial mat communities from Washburn Hot Springs, YNP, Wyoming, USA - WHS_1_MG | ecosystem: Environmental > Aquatic > Thermal springs > Hot (42-90C) | place: USA: Wyoming... | reverse complement strand
GACCAAGCTAGACGACTACCCCTAGATTAGATGTTTGAGTGGTTTGTTAAATTTAAATTGTTTCGTGTCTGTTTTTGGTTGAATAAAATTTTGGTGGAATTGTATTATTTTTCTTTGAGTGTTTGGAATCCTGTTAGGTGGATTTGGCTTTTGCATTTGTTACATTGTATTATTATCTTTTCTAGGTTTTTGTCTTTCACTATTGGCTCTATTATTGTGTAGTTTTCTTCTGTTGTGTCGTCTGGCGAGATTAGGGCTCCGCATTTTGGGCATTTGAATTCGCCTTTACCTTCTATGGTGGTTAAGTCTATTGTATAGTGTTTGGTTTTTTGCATTGCCTTTCCCGCGCAGAGTGTTGGATAGTATTCTGTGTTAGTGGATTTAAGACTTTGTAAAAGACTTTTCTCGATAAAACTTATAGAAAAATGTTAGGTTTTACCGTTTATTTTCTTTTCATTTTCATTTTTAAGCGCCTTTGTCGAGATTTCCCTTATGAGTGGTTCAGTTTTGCCGCCTTCTATTTCTATTTGTGCGTTTGGGTATTCTCTTTGAAGTTGCCTCTTAAGCGCGTTTGCGTCGACATCCTTTCCAACTTTGGCTTTAACCTTTGTGCCTTCTGGTGTTTGTACAACGCTTATAGAGTATTCGCCTTCAAGCCCTTCTGGAAAGTCTTCAAAAATTGATGTTCCAAAAAGCGTGTCTATTATGCTCTTTCTGCGTTTCTTCTGAAACGCCATAGCCTATTTTCACCTTTAAAATTTTAGAATTTTCTCTTGCTTAAAAATTTATTAGTTCAATTGAGCCTTTTAGGTGTATGGATGTTGATGCGCATGGTGAAGGGCAAAGTTGTCATATTGATGGGTTCAGAGAAGGATTTTGACTTTTGCCGCGAAATAGTCGACCATCTAAAAGTTTTCGGATTAACCTACGAGTTTAGAGTTGCCTCCGCACATAAAACCCCCGAAAAAGTTTTGGAGATACTACACGAATACGAAAGCGAGAAAGTTGTTTACATAACTGTTGCTGGAAGGTCTAACGCCTTAAGCGCTTTTGTGGATGCAAACACTGTGAAACCCGTTATCGCTTGTCCGCCTTACAGCGAAAAATTTGGCGGAGCAGACATTTACTCTTCGCTTCGTGTTCCAAGCGGTGTCGGATCCGTTGTCATCATCGAGCCTGAAGGCGCAGCCGTTGCAGCGGCAAAAATTTTCGCTTTAGAAGATGAGGGGTTGGCGAAGCGTGTGAAAGGTTACCAGCAGCAGAAGAAGCGGGAAATTGAGAAGGCTGACGTGTCTGTTAAAAAACTGAAATAGTGTGTACGCATATGGGAAGCGTTAAAGACTTAGAAGTTGTAAAGAAACCCACACGCGATACCATGGGTGTTGGGCGTTTCCATTTTTCTGACCGCTATTCTGTTTTTGATTGGGGTGAAATGCCAGACCATATTGAGGGGAAGGGCGCAGCGCTTTGCCTTATGGGCGCTTACTGCTTTGAGAGGCTTGAGGAGAAAGGCTTAAAGACGCATTATCGTGGCTTGGTGGACAAGAGCGGGCGGGTTTTGCGTTTTGACGAGTTAACTGAGCCAACAAATGTTATGGAGTTCAATTTGGTTAACGTTTACAAGCCTAAAGCTTACGTGGAAAGTGGCAAACTAAAATACGATTATAGCGTTTTCACGCCAGCGCTTAGGAACTACTTAATCCCGCTTGAGATAATTTACCGCAATGGCTTGCCAGAAGGCTCATCAGTTTTCAAACGCATAGAACAAGGTTTGATTACGCTTGAGGAACTCGGCCTAGACCACTATCCAAGGGCTGGCGAGAGGCTGACAAAACCAATTTTTGACGTTAGCACAAAGTTGGAGCAGAGCGACCGCTACGTAAGCTGGAAAGAGGCGCAGCAAATTGCGGGTTTAACCGACAGCGAACTTGAAGAAATCAAGCGTGTGCTTTTGCTTGTGAATGAAACTATTACAGAAATAGCCTCTAAAGCAGGCTTGGTGAACGAGGATGGCAAAATAGAGTTGGCTTTTGACCCTCAGCGTAGGCTTATGGTTGTTGATGTTGTCGGCACTTTGGACGAGTGCAGATTCACTTATGAAGGGTTGCATGTAAGCAAGGAAATAGCCCGCACATACTATAGACAGACGGAATGGGCTAGGGAAGTGGAAGAAGCGAAAAAGAAGGCGAAGGAAAAAGGCGTAGAGAACTGGAAGAGCCTTGTTAAAACGAAACCGCCAAAGCTAGAACCAAAGTTGAGAACTTTGATAAGCCAAGTGTACATGGCGGCAACCAATGAATTTACTGGGAGAAAAATATTTGATGTGCCAAGACTTTTGACCTTGGTTAAGGAATTTAAAAGCGCCAACTCGTAGAGTGCGGAATTTTAGGTTAGTCAAGCATGCTTGCGAACCGCAAATTATTTGACAGAGCAAGGCTTACAAGGTCACTGTAAATGTCGTGTGCACAAGGGCGGATGAAATGGTTAGCTTGGAGGAAATTGGGAAAATAGTTTCAAGTTATGATAGGAGACACGTTAGAATAGGTGTTTTGGGTTCACATTCAGCCCTTGAAGTTGCGCACGGCGCAAAGCAGGAAGGTTTTGAAACTGTTGTTGTTTGCCAGAAGGGCAGAGAGAAAACTTACACGAAATATTATCGAAACTTGTTTGACCATGTTTTGCTTCTCGCAAAGTTCGAAGAGATAGTTAAAGAGGAAAACATGGAAAAGCTTAGGGAGTTGAACACAATTTTTGTGCCGAACCGTTCATTTTCGGTTTACGTGGGCTATGAAAATATAGAAAAAAGGTTTGCTGTACCGATTATGGGAAACCGCTACATGCTAAAAACTGAAGAGCGGAACACACCCAAAAACCAGTACTATCTACTTGACAAAGCGGGAATACCAACGCCAAAAACTTTCAAATCCCCAAGCGAAATAGACCGCCTAGTGATAGTTAAGGTTCCAGAGAAGGAAAGAAAAATTGAAAGAGCCTTCTTTTATGCAGCTTCGCCGAAAGAATTTGAGAAAAAAGCGGAAGAACGCATAAAACGCGGCATAATAAGTCGAGAAGACCTTGAAAAGGCTGTTATAGAAGAATATGTTATTGGAGCAAAGTTCAACGCCAACTTCTTCTGGTCCCCATTAACCGACGAAATAGACCTCTTGGGATTCGACAAAAGAATCCAGACAGACTTGGACGGTGTTTTAGATTTGCCCGCCGACGAACAGCTTGAACTAGGCATCGCAACCCAGAACATTGAAATTGGACATTTGGGCGTGACTATGCGGGAAAGCCAAATAGAAAAGGTCTTTGAGACTGCGGAACGCTTCGTCGAAACTAGCAAGAAGGAGTATCCGCCTGGAATTATAGGTTTGTTCGCTTTGCAAGGAGCGGTGACAAAGGATTTAACATTCTACGTTTTTGATGTTAGTCCACGTGTGCCAGGATGCCCATGCGTCGAGCCAACATCACCTTACATGAAATATAAATATAGCGTGGAGGTTGGTCCTGGCAGAAGAGTGGCTATGGAAGTGAAGAGGGCAATTAAAGAGGATAGGCTCGGGGACATAGTGACATGACAACGCGGGAAAGAATGAAAAAGATACTTGGCGATTATGATCTTGACAAGGTTTCTATAGGGACTTTAGGCTCTCACTCTGCACTGAATATTTTCAAGGGAGCAAAGGAAGAGGGCTTCAGAACAGTAAGTGTTTGCAAGGAAAGCGACGTAATAGTTTATAAAAAATTTCCACTTGTTGACGAAATCATCCTCGTAAAGGACTTTACGGAACTACTCAACGCGAAAGTGCAAGAAAAACTGCGAAAACTAAACACCGTACTTGTTCCACACGGTTCGTTCACCGCCTACCTAAGCACAGAAGAAATCACTGATGCGCTTTATGTTCCAATGCTTGGAAATAGATATTTACTCCACTGGGAGGCAAGTCGAGAAAAACAAAATGAATGGCTCCGTAGAGCTGGACTAAGAATTCCACGGACATTCAGAAGTTCAAAAGAAATAAGCGGACCAGTCATGGCAAAGCTTCCAGGAGCCAAAGGTGGAAAGGGCTATTTCCTCGTGAACTCTCCCGAATCCTTTGAAAAGAAAGTTAGTGAGATGATTGATAGAGGCTTACTAGACAAGAATGATGTTAAGCGAATACATTTGCAAGAGTACATTTTAGGCGTAAACGTTTACCCACATTATTTCTCGTCAATAATACGCGACGATGTCGAGTTTATGGGCGTCGACAAACGGTATGAATCAGCAGTGGACGCTATTGGGAGGATACCCGCTGACGAACAGCTTGAGATAGGGATAAGCCCAACATACACCATTGTTGGCAACATTCCGCTAACGCTTAGAGAATCGCTTTTGCCAGAACTTATAAGAATGGGCGACAACGTAGTAAAAGTCTCAAGAGAAATAGCTCCTCCCGGAATAATCGGGCCTTTCTGTTTGGAAACGATAGTGACGGATAACCTTGAAATTTACACTTTTGAGATTTCAGCACGTATAGTCGCTGGGACAAATGTTGGTATAGGAACATCACCCTATGCCTACTTGAGGTATGGTGAGAACATGTATATGGGGAGAAGGATAGCCCTTGAAATAAAAGAGGCTGTGAAAACTGGAAAACTGCATGAAATAGTCACTTAAATTTCTAGCTTGATAGATTTTTCCTCTATTCGATTCTTCCATATACAAATATAAACTGCAAAACAAGTTGTCAATTTGAGGAGAAAGGAGAAGGACGGTTGCGTATGTGTGAGGCTTACGGTTGGTTATTTGTTGGTTCTGTTCCGCTTCTTTACGAAAAGCGTAGAGTTGCAAGGCAACTTCAAGTGGAGAGTTGGCTTGATTTAGCTGAAGTTTTGAAGGAGCTTGGCTTGGAAAAACTTGAAAAGAACGGCAACTGCAAAAACGCGGGCTTTTCCGTGGACTACGTGGTTTAGAGTTTGATTCCGCAAGCCTCTAATATCTTTTCGAAATTCGCTTTTGTTCTGTCTTGCTTGTAGCTTCTTAACGCCTCCATCACGGCTTTCTTGTGTACCTCGCCAACTTTTTCGATGACTTTTTGTGCTGTTTGCCCACTTATGAAAAGGAATTGGCAGATGGAAGTAACGTTTGACGGCCGCCTGTTTAGGCTTGCTGTTTCAAAATCAATTATGTATGGCTTGTATACGCTGTTTACAATTATGTGCTTTGGAGCGTGGCTTAACTCGCCATGGTCTAAACCAATGTTGTCTAAAAGCCAACACTGCTCCAAAATCCCGCGCAGAACAGCCTTAACATGGTCTTTTTTAAAGCGTTTCTCAAGCCATTTTGGAAGAAACTCGCCTTCAACAAACTGCATTAATAGAAAGTTTCTGCTTACAGCCAAAAATTTTGGACCAACACCAACCGAATTTGCAATTTTAAGTTTTTCTGCCTCTTCAGACATTCTGTTTCTGTCCGCGTCAACTCTTCTAATTTTTAATGCCGTTTTCTCGCCGTTTCGATGGGCAATAACCACTATGCCAACGCATCCCTTGCCCAAAATTGGCGTGTTAAAAGCCTCTTTTTCGCCTGAAAATTTTATGGTTTTTACGCCGAGTTTTCGGAGTTCCATTATGCGTTTTTTCAATTCAGCTTTGCTTGCTTTTGGATAACAAATTATCGAAGCGTAAGGTTCCTTTATGAGCTCTTCAATGTGTATTGTGATGGTTTCCAAAGCGAATCCTCTATTGGTGAAGTGTTCTGTACAAATAAAATAGTGGTTTCGTAAACCTTTATATGTGGTGCGGGTTTGTCTCAAAAAGGAGCTTAGGAAATGCCAAGGTTTAGACACGCACGTGAAATTCTTGGGCTTATGCGCAATAAGGAGGCTGTTCGCAATATCGGCGTAGTCGCCCACATAGACCATGGAAAAACTACGATGACTGATTCGCTTTTGGCTGATGCTGGGCTGCTGCCTTCAAGCGTTGCTGGTAGGGCAAAGGCGCTTGATTATTTGGAGGAGGAGCAGAGGCGTGGGATAACAATAAAGACTGCGAACATTTCGCTCTTGCACACTGTTGACAACCGCCAATACTTGATTAACCTTGTTGATACGCCTGGGCATGTGGACTTCACTGGAAAAGTGAACAGGGCTTTACGCGCCATAGACGGCGTAATCGTCGTGGTGGACGCTATTGAAGGTGTCATGGCTCAGACGGAGACAGTTGTTCGCCAAGCACTTGAGGAGAGAGTAAAACCCGTCCTATTCATAAACAAGGTTGACCGTCTAATAAGCGAACTGAAGCTTAGCGCAAGTGAGATTCAAGAAAAGTTTGTTCGTTTAATTGACGAGTTTAATAGCCTAATTGCCGTTTACGGAGAACCAAAATTTAAGGGCAAGTGGCGGGTAAGCCCAGAAAAGGGTTCTGTTGCTTTCGGCTCAGCGCTGCACAAATGGGGCTTGACATTAGAAACTGCGAGGCAGAGCGGGATAAAGTTCGCCGACATTATTGACGCCTACGCCCAAAACAAGAGTGAAAAGCTTTCAAGGGTTGTTCCACTTTCAAAAGCCATACTAAACATGGTTGTGGGAAACCTCCCAAATCCAGCTGAAGCCCAACAATATCGAGTGCCAAAAATCTGGAAGGGCAAATTGGATTCTGACGTTGGGAGGGCTATGTTGAACTGCGCCGATGATGGACCAGCAACAATGTGTGTAACAATGGCGCAGCTGGTAAAAAATGAGGGGTTGGTTGCCACTGGAAGGCTTTTTTCGGGCTTTGTTGAAAACGGAGAAACTGTTTACCTTGTTAACGCGAAAAAGGAGTTTAGCATAAAGGACGTTTCAATTTACATTGGCTCTTATAGAGAGATTGTCAATGCGGTTTATGCTGGAAACATAGTTGCCCTTACTGGATTGGATTTGGCGCGTGCAGGCGAAACCGTTGTTAGCGCTGAATACAAGGAGCAAATGGTGCCCTTTGAAGGCATAAAGTATGTCTCAGAGCCAGTAGTAACAGTAGCTGTTGAACCCAAAAATCCAGCGGATTTGCCACGTTTAATGGAAGCCATGAACAATGTTGCGGTGGAAGACCCGAACATAAAACTTACCATAGACCGCGAAACTGGCCAATACTTGCTCAGCGGTCTGGGCGAACTTCATATTGAAATTGCCCTAAAATTTCTGAGGCAGCATTGCGGCGAAATGGAACTTCTAACATCAAAACCAGTTGTGGCTTACCGTGAAAGCGTCCAAAAACGGGGAAAAACCGTAATGGTTACAAGCCTAAACAAGGATAACGCCTTCTATGTTCAAGTTGAACCGTTAGAGAATGCTGTTTTGGAGTTAATCAATAAAGGCTTGCTTGGTTATGGCATGAAACGTGAACATGTTGTTGAAACCTTACGTGAAGAGGCGAATTATAGTTTGGGGGAAGCTGAAAGCTTCTTGGCTGTAAGCGAGTATAGAAACATGCTTTTTGACATGTCGAAAATTGTTAGGCGTTTCCCAGAAACTGCGGCGAGCATAATTTCTGGTTTCAACTGGGCTTGTAGGAATGGACCATTGTGCGAGGAGCCTTTAACTGGCGTGAAAGTCAAACTTGTCAACGTCGAGCTTGATGAAAGCGCTGAGAAGCGTGAGCCAGAACAGATTATGCGGGCTTTCGGCAGAGCAGTGCTAGGCGCTTGTTTGACAGCCAGCCCAACTCTTCTCGAACCAATTTATAGGGTTGAGGTTTCTGTTCCAACGGAATTTTTTGGCGTTTGCACTGACGTCCTAAACCGTAGGATGGGAAAAATTCTTGCCTCGGAGCAGCGGGGATTTTTAACAGTGATTGTCGGGTATGTTCCAGTTGCTGAAACTTTCGGTTTAGCTGAAGAGATGCGTTCTGCAACTTCTGGCCGAGCCTTTTGGCAGTGCACGTTTCACCATTGGGAGCGAGTTCCAAACGAAATGGCAAACGCCACGATAAGGATTATTCGCGAAAGGAAAGGACTGAAGCTAGAAATTCCGAAACCAGAAAAGTTTGTAGACAAAATTTTAGGCTAAAGTTTATTCTGTTCTTGTTTGTTTTTTACACAAAACCACATAATCATATCCGATTCGCCTAACAGATTTAGCCTTTGAAACATTTATGTTGACAAATCCCGCTTTCTTCAGCATTTTTTCCAGTTTGCGTTTGTGATATAAATGGAAAACTGCGTATCTTCCGCTACTCTCGCTTAAACCCAATTTATAAAATAGAAAACCGTAGAAACTTGCAACAATTAACTGGAGTTTCCCCCCATTCTTCATTACTCTATACATTTCTTCTAGCGCTTTCATTTCATCTTCTATATGCTGAATGCACCTCCGCGAGTAAATGTAATCCACGCAGCAATCTTTGAATGGAAGATGCGTGGCATCCGCAACAACATCTACAGCCTCAGCCTTGTTTATGTCAACGCCCAAAAAGCCTTCCCGCTTATTTGAACCGCAACCAACATCCAAATTCAGCATAAGTACACGCTCACATGAGCATATCATTTTCTAAAATTTTAGTTTTTTAGCCTCAACGAAGTGGGCAATACAATTGTAAAGGAAGTTGAAAGGGAAATTTTGGATAATAACAGGAAACCTTTAGGATTTCTTGCGTGTTGGTGTTGTCTCTTTCTCCATTCCTAGTTCTCTAACCCTTGTTTCGATGAACTCCGCGACTTTTTCTTGGCTGTACTTTCGCTCTTCTTCCTGCTTCTTGAGTTCATCCCTTATTGTCGCTAGAACCTTGTCCATGTCAAACGGTTTTAGTATGTAGGCGTTTGCTCCTCGGTTTACTGCCGCTATGGCGTTTTGGAGCGTTGGATAGCCCGTAATTATTATCTTGCGCATTTTCGGCACAGTGTCTCTTATCTTTGTTAGGAGTTCTATGCCTTCCATGTCTGGGAGCCTAATGTCGATTAAAGCTAGGTTGTAGAACGCTTTCTTCGTCTTTTCTATGGCTTCTTTCGCGGTTTCGGCAGTGTCTACACTGTATCCTTCCTCTTCAAGTATTGTCTGCAGCACCTTTCTTATGTTTTCGTCGTCGTCAACAATGAGGATTCTAGCGGTTTCAACCATACATTTTCACCTCCTTTTTCCGTTTTAGGTTCGATTGGAAGCGTAACCGTGAAGGTTGTCCCCTTTCCAGGGGCACTTTCCACGGTTATACATCCTCCATGCGCTTCGACAAAACGTTTACAAATTGCCAGTCCGAAGCCCATGCCCTTCGCTTTTGTCGTGAAAAGCGGCGTCCAAAGTTTCGCCAGCGTCTCTTTTGTCATGCCGACTCCAGTATCTTCGAACAAAATTTCAAGTTTGTCTTTGACTTTTCTGCTTTTAATTGTTAGTGTTCCGCCTTTCGACATGGCTTCTACTGCGTTTTTAATTATGTTTGTGAATACGCGCTTAATCTTTTCAGAGTCAACCTTTACCTTCGGTTTGTGCGTGGTTAAGTCTTTTACCTTGACATTCTGTGGGATTTCCACAAGCGACAAGGCTTCGTTCACAAGCGATTTTGGAGTTTTCTCTGTTAGCTCGAGTTCTATTTCCCTTGAGTAGTCAAGAAGGTCGTTTATTATCTTGTTCGAGTAGGCTATGTTCTTCTCTATGAGTTCAAGCATCTCCCTAACCCTAGCATTAGCCTCCAAGTTCAAATGCTTCTTTAGATAGTACTGGGCTCCAGCAATGCTGGTTAATGGATTGCGAAGGTCATGTCCAACCATTCCAGCTAACTCGCCTATTACTGCGAGTCTCTGAGTTTTCAGCAGTTGTTCTTGTGATTGTTTTAGTTCGCGTGTTCTCTCCTCAACCATGTTTTCAAGCTGGTCAGCGTAGAGTTGAAGTTCCCTTCTAGCTTTTTCCAAGTTTTCTATAAGTTCAGCGTTTTCTATTGTTATTGCGGCTTGGTGTAGGAAAAGTTCAAGCGGTATGAGCTTCTCTCTTGTTGGCTTGCGCCCATCCACTGGGTCGTCCATGCTCAGTATACCCACTATGCGGCCTTCTGGTGTGCGTAGAGGCGCATAGAGCATGTCTTGCGGATGCCAATCAACCATTTCCTCCTCTGAGCGTCTGCTTGGAACAGCCGTCTTCAAGTAATTCTTTTCTGCTTGGTCTAAGGGAATTTCTGGTGGGATGTGAAAGAAGTGTTCCCTAATCCACGGGTCTCTCCATGGAATGTAAAAGAATTCGCCGATTTTGTACTTTTCAAACTTTGGCCCTAAACGTTCCTTCCAAACATGTCCAGACGCTTTTCTCTCTTTTAGGAGTTTGATTTCCTCTTTTGTTAAGCCTACTGTTACTAGTTCTTTTCGTTCTAGGTTTTCGTCTACGCGTCCTATTACGACTCTTCTCCAGCCAGACTTTTGGATGGTTTTGGCGATTTCTTTAATTCTTTGACGTGTGTCTTTGATTCCCATTATTTTTGTTGAGCTTCTAATTAGGTTTTCAAGTTTTTTGGAAAGGGCTTCAAGGTTTTCTCTTCTTTCGATGTTGCTTAGGGCTATAGCCACGTGTGAAGCCAAAATTTCAAGTAACCGCTTATCTTCCTCGTTGAAAGCTGACAGCTTTTTGCTTTCAACGTTTAATGCGCCTAAAATGCGGTTTCCAAGTTTTATTGGAACGGCAAGTTCGGATAATACTCCTTTTATACCAGCGTCAACGTAAACTCTTTCTTTTCTGACATCTGGGACGTAAAATGCCTTGCCTATTTTGACAGCTTTGACGGTTATACCCTTGTCACCGTTTAAGGGCAACGTTAATTTTGGCGTGTAGCTCAATCCACGAGTTTTTACCAGTCGAAGCTTTCTACCCTCAACAAGGAAGAAGTCCACGTAATCGAATTGTAATATTCTCTGCATTGCATCTAATGTTCGTTCGCAAACATCTTCTACTGTTTTTGCTCTATTTAGGCTTCGTCCATAAGCGTTTAGTGCCGCGAGTTTTTCTTGCCTTTTAAGGTTGCTTATTGCTATGGCTGTATGTGAAGCCAAAATTTCAAGTAACCGCCTATCTTGCTCACCAAAAGCCGCTAGTTTCCTGCTTTCAACGTTTAATACGCCTAGAACTTTCCCTTCAATCTTCATTGGCGCAGCAAGTTCGGAGAGAATTTCCTCTCCACCTTTAACGTAGGCTTTCTCCTTTCTAACGTCTGGAACAATTATTGACTTTCCAGTTTTTACTACCTTTAATGTTATTCCTTTTTCTCCGTCCAGCGGAAGCTTGAGAGACCAAACTTTTGAGTAGCCTCTATGAGCTACCAGTTGCAAGAATTCCCTTTCGACCATTAAAATTGAGGCGTATTCGAAACCTAGCGTTTTCTCCATGGCATCCAAAGCCAGTTTATAAATTTCTCTGATTGTTTTTGCATTGTTCAACCTTTGAGCATACTCATTTATTTTTGAAAGCCTAATTTCAAATAGCCTTCTTTCTTTCTCAAGTCTTACGCGTTCGGTTATATCAAGCACTTGAGCTATTGTTCGCATTCTAGCTTGGGCATCCCGTATTGTCACAGCTCTAACTTCAATTTCTCTTTCGGCGCCGTCTCCCCTAACTATCTTTAGCCTGTATTGTGCGAGTGCCCTTTTTTCTTTCTGCCTTTTTGCTTGTATGCGTATTTTTCTGTCGGTGAAAAGCGTTTGGTACTCTTTTGCTAAGAACTTCCTAAAATCCTGTCCAACTATTTCCTTTCTTGAGTATCCTAGAATTTCGGTTAACTCGTCGTTCGCGTAGGCAATTTTGCCATTTCCATTTATTATTGCTATTCCATCATGTGAATTTTCTACAATTGAACGGAAGAACTCCTCTCTTTCCTTAAGTTTTTCCTCGATAATTTTGCGTCCAGTAATGTCTCTGCTTACGCCAATAATTCCAATTACCTTTCCATCCTTGTCGCGTATTGGCGCCTTTATCGTGTCAAAAACCCTTCTAACACCCTTCTTGTCCATGGTATGCTCTTCAACGCGAATTGTAACTCCTTTACTAAGCGCTTCCTCGTCGCTTTTTCTACATTGAGCCGCCAAGTCTGGCGGGAAAAATTCCTCATCTCTTTTTCCAATTATTTCCTCTTTTTTTAAACCTACAAGTTTTTCAAAGGCGCTGTTTACAATTAGGTTTCGCCTTTCAGCGTCCTTAAAATACACTATGTCCGGAATTGCTTGAATCAAGGCTTGAAGCGTCGTCGTAATCCTTTGAAGGTTATCCTCATACATTTTTCGGCTTGTTACGTCTCGGGCTATTCCAAGCTCCCCAACTATCTCCCCATCCTTGATTAGGGGTACACTTGTGAATTCGCCTAAAAGATAATCGCCAGACTTTGAGCGAACTCGCAGTTCCACGATTTCTGGTTTGCCGACAAGAGTTTTTTGGAACGATTCAACAGCTTTTGCCGTGTCATCTGGATGTATAAGCGCGGTGAACGGCCTACCAATCCATTCCTCACTTTTCCAACCAGTAATTTTCTCAAAAGCTGGATTAAGCGAAATAATTTTCCCGTCTGACGAAATGCTATAAATTACGTCTGGGACAGCCTCAACAAGAGTGCGATATTGCCTTTCACTTTCAGATAAAAATTTTTCCATACGCTTATGTTCGGTTATGTCAACTGCAATCTCAAACCTTACATACTTGTTTCCAGGCCAGCTTATTGCCTTGTCTATGCATTTGTACCAGCGTCCCTTTCTTCGGCAGTGGTATTCCCAAATGTGAGTTTTTCCAAGGTTTTCTCCGAAAATGTACTTGTTTGTGCAGAAAGAGCATGGTCTTTTTCCGCCGTGAATGACCTCATAGCATTTTCTCCCTATGACTTTCTCGCCTAGCTCCTCCCTAAATTTGCTGTTTGCGAAGAGAATTTCATAGGTTTCTGGGTCTGCCACATAAACAAGGTCTTCTAACCCATCAAATAATGCGTGAAGCCTTTCCAAAACATGATTCAATTTTTCGCCTTTTTCCATTCTTTTAGGCACCACCAGAAAGGAGCAAACGCCTTTTGATATCTTCCACGCTGGTTAGCAAATCTGGCTGTTGGTTTTCTAAATTTTCGAATTCAAGTTGAAACTTTTCGTAAAGTCTTTTGAGTATAAGCTTCTCTACGTATGCTGCTCCTGGTCCGAAGATTTTTTCTAGTGCTTTTTGGAATTCTGCTAAGTTTTTTGGAATTTCCTCCAACTTTATTTTGAATGTGTTTTCTAGGTGGAAGAGTATAGCCTGTTTAGGCGAGTTGCCAAGCGTCAGCAGTCCTTCTTCAACTGCTTCTAGGAAGGTTTTCTGGAAGTCTTTTTGGGACAATTGTTTCCACTCTTGCAATATTGAATATTACGATACATTAAAACGTTTTCTTGACATTAAATCCCTTATGAATCCAAAATACATACCGCACCTAAAACCCAAAACTAACGGCTAGACTTAAAGTTTAACGTCTACCTTTCTCTTTCATGAAGCACTTTCTGGCAGCTTCAACATAATTAATAAAAATTAATTCCTTGCCCTCGTTCCATTCAAGCGGCACACCAATCTTTTCATACAACTTCTTCATTATCGAAATCTCTATGAAATGGGCGCCTAGACCGAAAATTTTCTCTATTCCGTTTGCAAAATCTTCAATGCGCTGTGGAATATCCTTTTTTGATATTTCAAACTTGTCTTCTAGGTGGTAATAGATTGACTGTTTAACTGATTCTCCAAGCGATGTTAGAGTTTCATCTATGGATTCGATTAAAATATTGTCAAAGTCCTTTTGTCTAGCTTTCAATTTTGCCTGACTGCTTGTGGAAGCCACTTCAGTCACTTTAATGCTTTAGAGTCTTGTATGAACCCCTTATAAATAAATTGCTTATGCTTTTTAAAATTTAATCTATAGTTAAGCTAGTTTCGAGAATAAATCCGATTCAAAAGTTGAATTTAATTCAGAATTTAAACGTAAGAGTCATCGCAGAACCTTTTCGCCCCTAAACCTCTGAATCCTCTCCTGCATAAGACTTAATTCTTTGGCATAATCCATTAAAGCCATCCTCAAGGTTTCGCTCTCGCTTGTTCCAAGCCTTCTGGCTAGTTCCGCGAGGATTCCCTTCTGCTCCTCGCTCAGAACAACCTTAACTATGCGTTTTCTAGGCATATAACCTCAACCACTTTCGCGTTTTTGCGGTTTTGCCCAACTTGTTAGGCTAAGCGGTAGCCCAATTGTTGGCTAACAGCGTGTACAATTCGACTTTTCATTTTCGACGTATATAAATTGGGTGTTAGTTGTGTGAGGCTGCCCGTAATGCCTTGGGAAATAACCGACAAATACATTCGCAGCGGTCACAGAAACCCAGAAGAATTTCAGCCTGAAACTATGCGCACAATAACATTAAGCGAGGAAGAGGGCATAAAAGCCGTAATCGGCAAGCCTAAGGGCAAGGAAACAATGGAGGTTCAAAGCTACCTCTTCGATTTGTCGAAGGACTGGACTCTTGAGAAAGCCAAGGCTTGGTTTGAAAAACACAGCAAAAACGGAGTTGTACGTAGACACTTTTCCGCTTTGCTTCCCTTCCACATCATGGAGAAAATTGTTGACAAGCCGCTTAGAATTAGGGGCATAGCCCTAACCGCTGGAATTAGCCGAAACCTCAACATCTACACTACAGAAGAGCTAAAGTCCTTCGCAGACAAGCTTGTAGACGCGCCGGTTTACATTGAGCATGTGGCTGTCCCAAACGCTGTCGGCAAGGTTGTCAAAGCGGAGTGGGACGGTGAAAACCTCTGGTACGAAGCGGAAATCTACGATGAAGAAACAGCCGAAAAAATCCGCAAGGGACTCGTTAGGCATGTGAGCATAGGCGCAGACTACGAAACGATAGACATAGTAAATGGGAAGGTTCCACATGGACTCCACAATGCAGAACTAAGCCTTGTGGCAGTGCCAGGCATACCAGAAGCAAACATCCAAATCATGGAAAAACTCGTGAAAGAGCAAGCGTCAGAACCAACAGTTGCTGGCGAATACGTTTTAGGCTTTTACCAGGATTTTGCAGCGTTTATGCCCGAACACTTTTCCTTAACATGGCTTGACAAGGAGAACGGCATACTCGCCATCTTCGGTAGGCTACGCGACGAGCCTGACGCGCAGAGAGTTCAAAGCATATTCTTTTCTAAGGAGAAGATGTGGAATGCAAACAAAATTAGGGACTGGCTTGTTCTACACAGCCACTACATGAACACGGCTAAATCGCAAAACACAAGCTTAAGCCTTTCTGAAGCGCTCTTGAAAAACCCGAAGAGCATGATTCCAGTTGAAGAAGTCGTGAAGATGATTCAGAACATCCTACCAAGCTCGATGGTTGAGAGAAGCTGGGGATTGGGTCCACAGAGGCTTTGCCAAGAGCTTCGCGGAATCCTCTACAAGCTTCGTGGGAGGGTTAAAGCGAATGGCGCTTGCGTTTGACGGTTTTTTGTTTTTCGTGGGAGTAGGCAAGGCTGAACTTGCCGAAACCAATGAGGTTTGGAGAGTGATTTTATGGCGGACAACACTGGCAAGCCTTGGATGGGCATAGGTGAAACAGACGACCCAAGCGCCGTGATAATGAGTTTTGAGGCTGCAGTAGCCATAACAAGAGGCGACCCAGTTTACCTAAGCGCGGACGACAAGGTTAGTCCAGCAACGTCGGCGCAGGATTGCATTGGCATAGCCTTAAAAAGCGTTTCTGTAGGCGAGCCTTGTCCAGTCTTGGTTCGCGGAAGAGTGAAGGTTAAGGCTGGCGGCACAATAGCGCGTGGGAAAGCCGTTTACGGCGCAGACTCGAACAGGCGGATTTTGCAGTTGACAGACCAAGCAGTTAACGAAGGTGGAACAAGCACATATACGATTTACTATAACCGTAAGCTTGGAACAGCCCTTGAATCGGCATCAGCAGCAGACGACTTAATCTTCATTTACGTGGAGAAGTGATGCGCATGAAGCCCAAACTCTTTGAGAGTTTAATGCAGAGAGAACCAGAGTTTAGGCAACTATTCGAGGAGCTTAAGCAGAAAGCTGTTGTGCACCCGTTTTTGAGGCGCTACTGCGACATGGGCGTTAAGGAGCACCTTTTCAGCGACATGGCTGGCGCCATTGGGCATTTGCATGACACGCTTGTTGAGGCTGCCTATCCCGAAATGATTGGAAGAGAAATAATCATGGTTAGACCGACAAGCGAAGCCATGGAACGCTTCCCGCTTGATGAGAAGGCTGTTGCTTATCGCTATGCTGAAGGCGCCTTCACGCGTCTAAGCGGAAAGAAGTTCAGCACAGTGGACGTTTACACAAACATCGTTGCTGAAGCTTCTGAAGTTTGGACACGCGAGTTTCTTGAAGACGCCACGTGGAACGTTTTGGACAGCATGACTGAGCGTGTTGGCAGAGCCCTCGGAGAAGCAGAGACGAACAAGATTTTGGATTTGTATGGTTCAATTGCCGACGCGGACTTAGCTGGAGGCGCGCCAATAAACAACAACGGAAACGCGTTAAACTGGTCTGGTCTTTTGAAGCTGCACAACGCCGTTAGAGGCGAAAACTGGCGTCCAACGGTTTTGGCTGTGAACGAAATTCAACTGCACCAGCTCTTGAGCGATGACAAGTTCATACACGCACAGTACTTGCCATCAGAGCATGTTGACCTTGAACGCGGCGTAATCGGAAGCGTCTTAGGCATGAAGGTTTTGGCAAGCACGCTTGTCCCGAATGGTACTGCTTATGCTATTGACACGCGTGTGGCTGCTGTAATGCTTCTGAGACGCGACGTGACCGTTGAGGATTGGGAGGACCCGCGCAAAGGCGAGTTCGGCGTCAGAGCAACAACAAGGTTTGGCTTAGGTGTCTTGCGAAGCAAGGCTGTTGCCAAGATGACCAACATCAGCACGTCGTTGTAAGCATGAAAAAGGGTTATGGTGAAAATGGCGCGGTTTGAGGGAAAATGTCCACGGTGTGGAAAAATTCACTACGCAAGCCGCAAAGGTGAAACTGTAATCTGCGATTGTTGGCGCATATGCCTAGTCTGTGGAGCCGAAATGGAGCAGTTCACGCCTGACGTTTCGCCTTTGGTTTATGGCTTGGACGGCAAACGTGAACTTCGCACAATGATGGTTTGCAACCTTCACTATCCCCCATTTTATTCAACCCAAAAGCCTGTGGAGGTAGTCTGCACATGAGACGCTTGGACGAACGCTTACGCCTTGCAATGGCTGTTTTAAAGGAACTTAATAGGCAACCAGTATGCAGAACAGAGCTTGAGAAACGCACTGTTAAGAAGCTTGGAACACACGCCACTTTTGAGGGAATATTCCACTATCTCGTCAATAACGGATACGTGAAGAAAAGCGAGGCTAGGCATAGAGCACCCTACGTGATTACCGAAAAAGGCGTTAAACTTCTGGAGGCGCTGCAATGAACGTTTTAAAGCGTCTGGTTGAGGCTTTCCGCATCCGAAACAAAAGCGGCTACGCTTATGGAAATAATGCAGTAATCTACGAATCGCCAGTAATTCCGTTAGCTGATGTTTTGAGGCTTTATGAGCGTGACCCAGCGTGTAAGGCAAGTGTTGATTTGTTGGCTGCATCCGCCGTTGGCATGGGCTTCTACACAACAGTTAACGAGCATTACAGCAGGGCTGCAGAGGCGAAAAGCATTGTGGACAAGTTTAACGAAGATGTAAATTTGGACGTGTTACTCTTTGACATGGCGCGTGTGCTTGTCGCCTGTGGAAACGATTTTTGGCTAAAATTAACGCCTGAAAGGCTCACGGAACTGCATAGGCTTCCAGTGGACGCTGTAGAACACATTGAACACAGCTACGTTGACGGAGGAAAACTCAAAATTCCGTTAAGGGTTGAAGGCTATAAACTGCGGCACAACTATGGCGGCGAAACATTGAGACGTGCAGCTGTGATTCACTGGCGCATTAACTGCCTTGACAATTCTGGTTTCGGCACTGGCGTCTTGCACGTGCTTTTGCATTCGCTTACGCTTTATTCGGACCAGCGTCCAGCATACGCTTGGATGAAAGCCAAAATAGAAAGCATCATGCCCAAAATCTTCGAAAAATACGCTGGACCAGACGTTTTGGCACTGCTTGAAAGGGCTGACGAAGAGACAATACAAAAGTTTGAGAAAGCCATAAGAAGCCGAAGTGGAGAAGGCGCATGGCTCTTTTACAGCGGAAAAGGCGACATAAAACCAGTGGCGCTTGACCCAAGAGCCAGATTCGAATATTACGTTGACCACATCGTAAACCAGTTCTATCTCGGATGTGAAACACCTTTGCCACGTCTTTTTAGCACTCCTGGCTTTACAGAGGCTTCGGCAAAAGCAGCTTTAGAATTGCAGAGCATGATTATTAAGCCAATTCAACGCTATATTAAGCGTCATGTTGAACGCGAAATTTTCGACGTGGTTTTGGCGCAGGCTGGCTTAAACGCTGCTGAGGCGCGTGTACGCTTAAACTGGGGCGCCGAAAAGGCTCCAGAAATCGTTCTGGCTGACATGCTTAAGGCTGCTGAGCTTGGCTTGATTCGCCAAGAAGAGTTCCGCAAAAACGCTGTAAAGTTTGGCTGGCAACTTTGGGATTTGCCTAAACCCGAAACCTCCGTGGAAAGTGCAGAGAAATGAGTAAAGCCTTTTTGAAAACTCTCCTCTCTCCCCTCACCAATTTTTACAAGTCATTCCATGGAGGCGGGAAAAACCGAAAAAGGGAGGTGAAAAGATAAAATGAACCCGTTGAATATTGGTTTGGGAGTCTGCGCCGCACTTGTTTACGCCTTCCTAGGGTTTGCAGCGCAAGACAAGCCATTCAATGCACGCAAATTCCTAAGGACTGTTGCTATAGGCATGTTCAGCGCTTTAGGCTTGGATTTAGCTGGGATGACGTTTGATGTTTATACGGCGCTTGTTGGACCTACAGCCATAACAGTCTGGATACAAAAACTAGTTGACACAGCAAAAACGTAAGCATACAAAAGCGTTCATAACAAAACAAAGTTGCGGTCTAAAGCTCTGTTCACCTCCACCTTTTTAGGTTGTAGTAGACGCTCTTTTTGGCTTAACTATCCTTATGAACGCGACAACAGCTATGGAAAGCAGTAGACCCGCTGTGCCAATCATAATGCCCACTCCAACATTTCCGTATGGTGGTGTTGCTGCGAATCCTATTATGAATCCAGCCATTGTTGAGCATAGAATAGATACGAACTCTAGTATGGCTTTGTATTTCCACGCTATTACACCAGCCACTATTAACGCTAGGGCTATGTAGAGCAACGGCGTCAATCCAAATGGAGGTGTTTCTGATGGTTCTGGAATTGGAGGTTCTTGAGCAAAAAACAAGCAAAAATGCAAGACAGCCTCACCCTCCAATTAATTTTATATAGCTATTGTAGTATTTAAGGTTGAAATGTCTAGAAAAACTTTCAATTTAACACTCATTCTAACAATAGCAATAGCGCTAACTTTCCAATTCACCATACGCTATAATGCCAACGCTTGGAGCAACGGTGGCTTCAGCGATGACCCATCCCACCCAGACTATGGAACACACGACTGGATTGCACATCATGTCTTGGACTGGATTCCAGACAGTGAAAAACAGTTCATTCTCAACAACCTCGCAGCATACCTTTATGGAACAGAACTTCCAGACAACAATCAAGCACCAGACGGCATAGGCGACACCACGAAACATCATGTTTACTATTTTGCTAATGGTTCTTTGCAAGACGACGCTTCGGCGGTTAGAGCCCAACAAGAATATGAGGCCGCTGCTGCCTATTACAGGTCTGGAGACATTGCTAACGCTACCAAAAGGCTCGGGGTTATGAGCCACTACATAGTTGATGTTGCAGTTTTTGCACATGTCATGGGCGCTGAAACGGACTGGGGTAGCGAAAACAAGACAGTTCACACAAACTACGAAAACTACGTTAATGGAAAAACAAACAAATATGATGCCGAATTCAACGTTTTCCTATCGTTCGATGGTGTTTTAAGCGAAATCTCCGCTTATGACGCAACGCTCATGCTTGCCTATGACACAACCTTTGACGGGGACGGTGCCCTCACATGCGTCTGGATGAACCAAAACTACAACTGGAGCGACCCCACATTCAAAAACAGATGCGGAGAATCACTCAACCTAGCAGTAAACCTACTTGCAGATGTCCTGCACACATTTTACATGCACGAAATAATCCCAGAATTTCCACCAGCGCACATGTTTTTGCTATTTCTGATATTAACAATCTCAATCTTAATCTTCTACATAAAGAAAAAGAGCTAATTTAATTCCCTTTCTAAAAAAACTTATTAAAAAACAAATTTTTAAATTAGAAATCAACAATAACGCCTTTTAAACGTGAAAATTCCTTAAATTTAACCTTTTTAACCTTTCTAATCCAGGAGCTTGGTTGCTTGGCAAGCGTAACAGTCGAAGATGTCCGTGATGTGCTGGGCATAACCGCAGCGGACATCCCGGACACTAAACTCGATAAGATGATTAAACGAGCTGCCGTCACACTTGAGCTTGAGCTTAGAAAGGAAATTGATTACCAAAACTGTACAGACGCAGAGAAGGAGGCTATAACGGTTTTAGCTGCAATATACGCGGTTTGCTATTTAACTGGAGGCTCAGCCGCTGGCTTAAGCTTTAACATAGGCGACAAAAACGTTTCAGCGTTAAGCAACGCTCCACCACTAAATGTGCTTCAAGGCGAGTTGGAGCGAATTCTCGCAAACCTAAAAGAGCCCTACGTGGGAGTGGCATAAACTTGGGAACAGTGCCAGAAGCCTATTACACGTTTGTGGTGGATTATGCGCCTTATGTTTACGTTATACCCAATTCTGGTCCAGACATGAGTTTTGGACGGGCTGTTTTGGCTGCAGCCTTCGCAATAGACTTCTTATCAGAGGCTTACAATGCCAATCAGTTTGAAGATAGAAAAACAGAAATTTACAACAAAATTGTCAGCCTTGCAGATTGGATTTTAACACAGCAATGCACAAACAATGCGAAGAAGGCTTATGGCGGATTCAAAAGCAACGAGAACAGCACGTATTACTATGCCATAGACGCTTGCCGTGTTATTCCTTCGCTTCTGAAAGCCTACGAGCTGACAAATGATGCTGACTACTTGAATGCTGCAAAGCTTGCTGCTGGCACCTTCCTCAAAACCATGCAGGACCAGCAAGCCTATGGCGGTTTCGCGAGAGCCGTTGACATAGACGACAACTGGCTTTTGCAGTTGGACATTGAATGCCTCTACGGGCTTATAGGCTTGAAAATGCTTTCTGAAAAATATGATGCGGCAAACGCAAGCCTATACCAAAACATGATGCGCAATGCTGTAGATTTCCTACGTGAAGGCTTTGAGGGTTTATGGCTTTACTTTGACCCTGCTGATGGCAGATGGCACCGTGTAGGCTTAAGCGAAAACGAGGTTTATGACGACTGTTTTGCTTATGCACTTTTGGGATTGTACGAGTATGAAGGCTGGAACCCCTCGTGCCGCAAAGTTTACAGTTTTCTAAACTCTGTGGGGTCAAGCAACAAGTATCCAGCTTATAACGCGGCTGTCTGCTGGGCTGGCTACATAGACGTTATTTCACGTTTGCCAGCCTGCCCCTACTATGACGCTGTTACAAGCGGAATCCTATGGAAGGTTCGGTGGGAACATGACAAGCCAAGCCTCGCCTACAGCATGAAGATAATTGAAAGGCACGCGGAAGAGTTCATGTTTTGGGGCGTTAAACACGCGGACTACAGTCCAGTTGAGAATAGGAAGGCTATGGCTACGGTTTGCTGGTTGGCGCGGCTTTTCCTAAACTATGAAGAGCCTAGAACAAGATTTACACAGCTGCTTAGGGCTCACGGCGCGGCTGTTACGCTTTACCCAGTAAAGGAAAGCGGCGAATCAGTCAGCTATGGCGAGGGCGTTGACATTCAAGCCTTTATTGAAAATGCCAGAGCTGATGAAGTCCTCATTGAACCTGGCTACCTCTCAAGCGATTACATTACGGTTTACGCTTTTGCACCGTTCCGTGTTAGGGACAAAATCCGCTTGGGCAGCGTTGACTACGAAGTTTTAAGCGTTCAAGCTTTTGATTGGCGGGGCGACCCAGCCTATTTTAAGGCGTATTGTAGGAGGCTGACAAGCGCATGAGCGAAGCAGCGAACCCCGTTGACGCTGTTGTTAGGCTGTTAAGTGAGAACATGCGCGTTGTAAAAGAAGATGAAAGACTTGCAAACATTCAAGTTAGTCGCGAATGGCTAAGCCAAGAGGCTTTGCAAAATGTTGATGGACAAGTAACGGTTGGATTGGCGGAGTGCCTCGACACAAAAATTGATTTAAGCGGCAAAGTTCGCAGACGCGTGTGCACCATACGCGTTAATGTTTGGAGTCGAGACCAGCTTATCCGCAGCAAAATGGTTGAAGAAGTATTGCGTATTGTCCGCGAGAACAACAGCAGCCCAGGAGGCAACCTAGCCTATTTGGATGTTGTTAGCTTTCGCGATTTAGACCGTGTGGACGTTAAACCCTTCATTTACCGTACCGAGTTTGTCCTCAAATCATGGTTATTTGAAAATGTGGGAGTGTGAATGGGAAATGCCTGAAACGTATGGAGCGCATGAATGCCGCGTCTATTATGTTGTGGAGTCAACGTATGGGCAGACGCCTTCGAATCCTTCGATGGTTTGCGTAAACGCTGAAAGCGTTGAGTCTTCGTTGAATCCAAGCCTTATTCAGTTGCGTGGTGTTGGTGGCAGGGATTTGGCGGCTTTAAAGCGCGGTTTGCTTAAGCCAACTCTGAAGATTGGTCATGTGCTGCCAAGTGATGCGCCTATAAACTTTATTCAGCATGTGCAGACGTTAAACAGCCTAAGCGTTCAAGTGGTTTGGTATAAGGGTTTATGGGCTTCTGCAACAGACATTATCAGCCTACTCTATAAGGGTATGCGGATAGACAAGTTGACAGTGGAATGCAGCATAGAAGATGTTGTAAAGGCGACTGTTGAGCTTGTTGGACAAGACGTGGCTGTCGGCACCAGTAAAATTTCAGGGGCTACGTACAGCGATTATGGTGGGGCTGTTGCTTACACTGAAAGTTTTGTTCAGCGTGGAAATGCTTCTGGTGGAAGCCTAACCGAAATACCGCGTGTAACAGACTGGAAGTTTACAGTTGAAAACAATGTTAAGCCCGTACCTGTCATACGCAGTTCAAATGCGCATCTGCTAAAGTATTTGCCAGCTCGTCACCGCAGTTTAAGCGGCGAATTAACCTTTGAGTTTGAAGACAAAAGTGAGTTTGAAGACGTTATCGCTGACAGCGAGTTTAGCCTAAAATTTGGTTTAGGCGGCTCAAACTATGCTTTGTTCACTTATTGCAAGTGGGACAATATAGCTGCGCCTACACGCGTTGAAGACCTTGTCAGCTTGAAAGCCAGATTCATAGCTCGAGACGTGGTGATAAGCTGATGAGGACAGAAACTGTCGAGATAGATGAGCGTTTCGGTAAGGAATACGCTGGCAAATACGTTTTCCAAGAACTTACTTGGGCAAAACGCAGCCGAATAATCCAGAAACATACAAAATACCATCCCATAACTGGACAAGTGGTTAGCAGCGACTACATTGCCATCCAAGCAGAAACCATAATGGCGAGTCTTAAAGAGCAGCCACCTCACAAGCCAATAACCCTTGAGAAGCTACTAGGCGAAGAAGACGGCGTTCCAATAGGCTTGGGCGAATTGTTCAGCCAAATTGTGAATCGCCTAAACAATGTGGGCTTTGAAGAAACTGCTTTTTTATCAGAGCCATCAGACGCGGAAAGCCAAACCAAGCCCTCACAGAGTTCCGTCTCTGCAAAGAGTTCGGGTGGACACCACGCCAACTCGCCAAGCAGCCAGCCAAAACCATCCAACAGTTCATCATTATCCTCAACGAGTTAGACAGTCAAGTGGAGGAGGAAAAAGCCAAAGCGGAGCGTGAAAGCAAATGGCGGTTGAAATAACATGTGACGTTGATGGTATAGAGGAGTTTCAAAGAGCCATGAGGCAGTTTGACAGTGGAATGCAAAGATGGGTGCATCGCCAATTGGCAAGCTGGGCTGCTGATGTTAAGGCTTTGGCTAAACAGTTGGCGCCCGTAAGAACTGGACATTTACGCAGCAGCATCTACGCCAAAATAGAAGAGTGGGTTGCCGAGATAGGCGCTGAAGCAACTTACGCCTTGTTTGTGGAGTTTGGCACCCGTTACATGCAAGCCCGCCCATACTTGTATCCAGCCATTCAAGAGCATCTGCCAAGGCTTGAGCAAATAATTTGCGAGGCAATAGACCAGGCGAAAATGGAGGCTGGTTTGTCATGAGTTTCCGTGAAATTGCCGTTACTATTAGGGCTGTTAATCGTGCAAGTCACGAGTTTGCCCGCATACAAACGGATGCTGAATCTTTAAGTGTGCGGATTAAAAGCCTGGGCGCTGCTATTGCTGGTTTAGGCGCTACTGGAACCGCTATTGGGCATATTGCCCACCAGTTTGGCTTGCTAAACGATGAACAAGCGCGTGTTTTCAATTCGGCTATGATGGTTGTCAGCGTCATGGGCATGTTTATGCGGACAAGCATGGGTTTGGCTGTTGCCCAGAAGGTTTATGCTGCTGCGTGTTGGGTTGCGAAGGTTGCGCAAGACGCCTTAAACATTAGTTATGCCACGTTTTTGGCTTTAACTGGCGTTGGAATAGCCGCCATTATTGGGGCTGCTTTGGCTATAAGCTATTTTGCAAGCCAAATGAATAGTGCAGCAGCTTCTGTGCAGAGCTTCAATGAGGCTGTTGCTGAAATGCCGACGCGAACTCGCAGCATCACAAGGGCTGGAGAAGAGGAGCTGTATAGGCGAGGTGTTGAGCAGTGAGCGTTGAAATTCCAAAGATGGCAGTAGCTTTTGGACAGTATGGGATTCCGCAAGCTGATGTAGTTGAGTGCCGTGTGCATTTAGGCTGCACAAAAGAAGTTAGCAGTTTTGAGCTTTTACTTCAAAACTGGAATGGAAAATACAGCCCAAACGGTTCTATTCCGCTTAGCGTTGGTATGGACGGCAGCATAAGCATTGGCAGAGGCACTAACATTCCGCAGATTATTACTTGCCGTATTGAAAGTCTCAAGTATCAGTCTTCGCCTGTGGAAAACTATGCACGTGTGAGTGGCAGATGCTGGGGTGAACGCCTTTTCCGACGCGTATTCACTGGAACTTTCATTAACCAGAAGGGCGAGGACATTGTTAAGCATTTGCTGGACTATTATGTTGGTTTAAGCCATACGCGAGACAGCACGGAGCTTGTTGAAGCTACGGACACAACCTACGCCAAGCTGGAATACAAGGATACGCCAGTGTATGACATTATCCGTTATATTGCGGGTTCTGCGGACAAGCAGGGCTTTATAGGTTTTGATTTTCGTATAGCGCCAGATGGCAAATTCGAGTTTTTCCCGCGTATGAGCAAAACAAGCAGCGTAAGCCTTTCAGAGCTTATTGAAGAGTATGAATACAGCAGGGATATTCACCGCGTCCGCAACAAAATCACAATTTATGGTGCTGCTGACAAAAGCGTTCCATTGGATAAGGATGCTTGGACTGAAAGCCTCACGCCCGCAGACGGCGCTTGGTCAGTTTTGATTGGTTCAACTTTAAGTCTTGACAACAGCGATAAAGTGCGTGGAAACTACAGCGTAAAGCTTTATGCAGCGGGACAAAGCGAACTCGCTGCAGTTTTCACTTTGAACAACGCCATAGACGTTTCATTGTATAAACACTTAAACTTGTGGCATAAAATCAGCGGAGACGCCTTCGCATGCGTCATAATGCTTTACAGCACAACAAGTTACACGGACCATTACGCAACTTACGCTTACACGATAGAAAAGGACAGATGGGAAAACGTTCAAATTCCAATAGGCAAAGAAGCAGAAGACCGTTGGAGGATATGGGGCAACTTTACATGGTCAAGCATTAAACGCATACGCGTAAGCGCAGACCTTCCAGGAACGAGCGGAACTGGAACAGAATGGATTGACAGCTTATTCTTTGGCGGACGCAGATACAGCGCCACGCAAGAAGACACGAACAGCCAAAACGTTTACGGCCTACGCGAGTTGACAGATACAGACGAGGAGCTTTACAGCGACAACGAATGCAACTTAAGAGCCAAAGCCCTTCTTGACTATTACAAGAACCCAGCCGAGCAGCTTACTGTTAAAAGCACAGTAATAGACTATGGCAACACGCCACTTTTGCCAGGAGACAAAATCCACGTTACACTGCCAAACGAAAATGTCGACGCAGACTTCCGCATAGAAAGCGTAGAATACCGCGTGGATGCTAAAACCCAAACGCTTGAAGTAACTCTCGAATTGGGACGCGAAACTCCACTTTTGGCTGATTATCTTTACGCTTTGAAAAGCAAGACAGACCATTTGAGCCGTTACAAAGTTGCGAGGCTGATTTAGAATGAGCGAAGTTCCCTATGGACGTTATGAAGAAGCCTATAGGGCTATTCACAGCGCTTTAAGCGGGCTTATGGCTCCACCAAGCGGCAAGAAAATCACTAAACTCGCTTTTACGTGGAACCCAAACGGCACCGTCAGCACAATTAAAGCGTTTATGGGTGACGAGTTGCTTTTCACGCTTTCGTTTACGTGGAATGATGATGGAACTTTGCGGGAGGTGGCTCGAACATGATTGGCAAGCCCAGTCATGCGGGAAACCAACAAAAAGGGAGGAATGAAAATATGAAGAGTGGGAAGAAAGTTGGCGTTTTAGTTGGCGTGAATAGACGCATTGAGGTTTGGCGGAACGGCAAATTGATAGACGCGGATGAGAAAGAGCTTGACTGGAACGACTTGGTTGTTGACGGCGGCTTAAACGCCCTTTGCGGACAAGCCTTCGACAGAAGCGCTAATCGTCCAGCAGTATTTGACTATTGCGCCATTGGCACAGATGGCACATCGCCAAGCGCTTCGCAAACCGCCCTAGGCAACGAAGTTATGCGTGTTCAAGGCGCATATACAAAGACTGCGAATACTGGCGAATGCAAAGTAGAGGCTACATTCAACATTACAGGCTCCTATGCGCTTCAAGAGTGCGGCTTGTTTAATGCCAACAGCGGCGGAACAATGTATTGCAGAGACACGTACACGACGAAAAATGTTGAGAGCGGCGACACTGTTAAAGTGTATTACACCATAACATTCCAGAGGCCAAGTTAAACTGTAGAGTTTTCTGGGGCTTTTTGATGGGTTGGCTTAGCGGTTGGCAGTATCGCAAAAGCCACGTGATTAATAGTGCAAGCGGTGCTGGAACAAACTATCAAGTGCGCATAGTTGCCCATTATGGTTCTGGAACGGACAGTGGAGCGGATGTTTACCTTAACAGTCATTGCCGCACCGATTTTGGCGACGTTCGCTTTACGGATTATGATGGCGAGACGCTTTTGGATTATTGGATGGAAATGAAGGTTGACGGTGATTACGCGGTTTTCTGGGTTGAAGTTGCAGATGACTTAAGCAGTTCTAACGCTACGATTTATATTTACTATGGCAAAAGTGACGCTACGACAACAAGCAATGGCGCTAATACATTTCTATTCTTTGACGAGTTTGACGGAACAGATATAGACTTTAATAAGTGGACTTTAGTTGGCGACTCGCAAATTGCGTATTCGGTTAGCGATTCTCTGGTGCGTTTTTGGCAAACAACAACTAACGATTATGAGAGAAATCCAAGTCATATTTTAACTGAAATTTCCGACAATTACATGTTTGAAGCACGTTGCAGAACAGAGTCAGACGGTTCAACGCTTAAGTATAAAGTCGGAGTTTTGATTTCCAATGAAAACGCGAAGACGGCTTCAGCGTCTAACCTAGTTTATATGGCGATAAACAGATGGCTATCTAGTGAAAATTGGAATTGGCGATGTGAAAAGAAAGTAAACGGCGTATGGTCTAGTGTGGCTAATTCTGGCAGCGAAACCATAACTACTAATTGGAGAGTTTTTGGAATTGCTAGGACTGGGACAACTTTCTACGTGTTTAAGGATTACGAACAAAAGGCTAGCACGACAATAACTACAATTTCAAATAATTACATCATGCTTTTCGATAGGTTGGCATGCGCAAACAAGTATAACACTTTTGACTGGGCAAGAGTGCGCAAATACGTTAGTCCAGAACCGTCGCATGGCGCGTGGGGAAGCGAGGAAACGCCGAGCGGTGGGCAACTTTATGAAGTGTTTGTGAACGCTGCAAGCGGGGTTTTTGCTGTGCCAGTCCGTGAGGTTGCCTTTAACGTTAGCAGAGATGCGGGCATAACTGTTAGTGGCTTAAAAGTGCATGAAACAGCCTTTAACGTTTTTAGAAGTGCGTTTATGGACGCTTATGCTGGGGCGCTTGTTGAGGTTTTGGCTGGTGTAATAGAGATTTTAAAAGATGCTGTGGCGGCTGCGCATGCGCTTTGCAAGGCTGAAGCTGCTTTTAACGTTAGTCCGTCTGCTTCGGCGCAGGCGTTGGCGCAGACGCTTTTTGGTTTGGGCTTCGTTAAGGGCGCGTCTGTTGAGGCGTCAGCCACGAACGCTTTTAAGGTTGTGTTTTCGCTTCCTTTGAGCGCCGTTGTTGGTGTTGATGCGCTTTCTTTTTTGGAGTCTGTTTTTAATGTTAGTCCAGATGCTGCTGTTAGGGTCCAAGCGGAAGCCGCTGTCTTGAAGCCTACGGAGGTGAAGGTTACGCGGTTGTTTCTTGTTGTTGGCGATTTGGCTATTCAGATTCAGGGCGGTTAGGAAGGGGATGAGCGGTGAGTAGGGATTTGCGTAGAACTGTTGTTGAGGTTCGGGAGGATTTGCATAGGGAACTGCGTAAGCTTGCTTTGTTGAATGATTTGCGGATTTACGTGGTTGCAAACGCCATAATAGAAGAGTTCTTGAAGGATCAAGAGCGGGTTAAAGCTTTGATTAAGAGGTTGAAGCTTTGAGGGAATATTTCTTAAATTGAAAGTTTGTTAATAGTTATTTGGATGTGGGTTATGTGTGGTTGGCGTAGGTTGAAGCGTGAAGAGCGGGTGGATTTGGCTGTTGATATGAGTGATGTTTGTATTCGAGTTTGTGCTGAAGGCGTTAAGAGTCAATATCCAAACATAAGTGAAGAAGAGCTTATCGAACTTGTGCGGGAACGCCTAATGTTTGATAAGAACCTGCGGAGGAGAAAACCAAATCTTGGATAGTTTTGAAAGCCTCTTGAGGCGGATTGTTGAGGGTTTTAATGCGACTGGTTTGGATTACATGATTACTGGAGCTTTGGCTGTAAGCTATTATGGACGGGCACGCACCACTGTAGACGTTGACGTTGTTGTTGCTGTTGGCAGTGTTGACTGGCGGGAACGCCTTATTTCAGCCTTGCGGATGGCTGGTTTGGTGGTTGAGGAGAAAGCGCTCGATGATGCTTTGAAAAGCGGCTATAACGTAGCCACTTTTAGGGACAGCAAATCTCCAATAACAGTGGACATAATTCTTTCGCGGGAGAAACTCGCTAAAAAACGCGGCAAGGTTTTAGGTTTACCAACATATTTTCAGAAGCCCGAAGATCTTGTTTTGGCTAAGCTTCGCATGATTAGGGCTACTGTGCCGCGGGAAAGGGCGCAGAAAGACGTGGACGACGTGAAAGCCGTACTAAAATTTGCAAAGGTGGATTTGGAAGCGATTAGGCGTGAAGCCCGAAAAGAGGGCGCACTCCAAATCCTAGAAAACATAATAGCACAGCAAGAGTAATGCAATAATATAGATAGAATGTTTGAAATAAATTTATGAATTTCTAAATTTTGTTTCTCTTTATATTAGCTTTCCCTGCTTGTTGTTTTCTTGAGGTTTGGTCTGTATGAAGGAGATTATCAAGAAGGTTAGGGGTTTAAATCTTGGTGATTTGGTTCGTGTTGAGTGGTTTGACGCCAGCATAGGCAAAAGCCTAAGCGGTGGCTTAAACGGCATTGACGTTCCAGTTGTTAGTTGGGGCGTTTTCTTGGGCGTTTTGGGCTCTAAGAATAGGCATATTATCCTAGCGCAGAACTGTTTCCGTTATGCGGATGGCTTTTATGATATTGATTATACGGCTGTGCCGTTGGCTTGGACAAGCAACGCCACAATAATCGTTAAGGCGCATTTGCCAACAGAAGACGCAAAACAGCTCCTAAACAGTTTCTTGGTTGGCGGAAAACGCGCCTCAATAAAGGGCAAAAAACACCAGAAGAAGGCGAAAAACCATGACTGACTGGATTAAGAAGGCTTTAACAAGACGCACAAAAAACCGCGAAATCCCACCAGACATCCGCCTAGTTTACGGCGTAAAATTCGCAGTAGCCATGACACTATGCCTATCCGCACTTGAAATCGCACACTTGACTTTTCTCGGCAAATGGAACAGCGAAATCTTCGCCGCAATAACAGGATTAACAGGCACAGTAAGCGGCATCCTAATCGCACAAAAAACCTAGAGGGGGTAGGCTGCTATTGGTTAAAATCAGCCGCAATAAAATGTTGAAAAACAGAATCCAAAAACTCAGAGCAGAGGTGAAAATAGACACACAAAAAATCAGAGACGAAACCATAAAAGCCCTACAAGAACTCTTCACTTTAGCAAAAAACCAAGCCCAAAACGAAAACACAAAACCAAAACAACGACAAAACTGGACACGCATAGCCGCATACATCTGCCAAGTAATAAACACAATAGCCACACGCTTCGACGAACACCAAATAGACCAAGACCTAGCAAAACTGGAGGAACTAATCAATGAAGCAACGACAAAAACAAAAACTCCGCCAACTGGAACAACAACTTGCTGAAACACAAAACACAATACAAATCCCAAAAGACCCAACAGAATTCTGCAAAAAAATCCTCGGCTTCACACCAACCACATACCAACAAGACCTAATTCAAAAATTCCAAACAAGCCAATTCACAGCCGCACGATGGTGCCGCCAAAGCGGAAAAACCCAAACAATATCCGCGCTACTACTACACCACGCACTAACAAACCCAAACACACAAATAGGCATAGTAGGACCAAGCTGGCGCCAAACAAAACTAGTAATACGCAGAATAAACACACTACTAAAAAAACTCCCAAAAAACCTCTACCACAAACCCCAACAAACCACAATCCGCCTAAAAAACGGAAGCATAATAGAAGCATACCCAAACAACCCAGAAACTATACGCGGACCAACACTAAACATAGTATACGCAGACGAATTCAACTTCATACCAAACGACAAAGAACTATACGACGCAATACTGTTCACACTCTCAGCAACAAACGGAAAATTCATCTGCACATCAACACCATGGCACACAAACAGCATATTCTGGCAAATATGGCACAACCCAGCATACAACGACTACGCAAAAAGCCACACAACCTACCAACAAGCACTAGAACCAAACGGACCACTAAAACACGAAATAATCCAAAAAATAAAACGCCAACTAGAAAAAGACCCATGGCGATGGCAACGCGAAATGAACGCAGAATGGGCAGAAGACCAAAACGTCTGGCTAACACAAGCCCTAATCGCAAACTGCATCGACCACACACTAGAATACCAAAAACCCGAACACCAAACAAAAGGCGAATTCTACGCAGGACTAGACCTAGGCAAACACCAAAGCCACAGCGCCCTAGCCATACTACAAAAAGACCAAGAAACACAAACAATAAAACTAGTCCACATAAAACACTTCCCACTAAAAACACCATACACAACAGTTATAGGCTACATAAAAAACCTCTGCAACAACTGGCAAAAAATAAACAAAATCCTCGTAGACGCAACAGGCGTAGGCGAATACATCTGCGAAGACATGAAAAACGCAGGAATAAAACAAACAGAAGAAATAAAATTCACCCAAGAAACAAAAGAAAAAATGGCAGAATGGCTCAAAAAATGCATGACAGAAAAACGCCTAAAAATCCCATACGACCCAGACTTAATCGCAGAACTAAACACTGAACGCTACGAACTAACAAAAGAAGGCAAAACCAAATTCAACCACCCAGAAGGCACACACGACGACCGCTTCTGGAGCCTAGCCCTAGCTTGTTACGCCACAAGAGAAGAAAACACCCCAAAAATCTGGGTTCTACCGCGACTAGCCTCTGCTGGCAAAGCAAAACTGGAACAGCTAAAAAAGAAAATTTTAAAACATCAAATGATAGGCGCAACAAGATGAAAAAACACAAAGCAGAACATTTTAGAATTCACAATTTTAAACGCCGCTACGACGCCAAAGAAGAAAAATTCATAATAAACATCGCCTATGAAACAGCCGCAGAACCAACACCACGCACAATAGCCGTCGCAGAAGCCTTCGGTTTAGGTTTAGACCAGCATCAACAATTTGTGGTTTACGATAATGTAGAATTAAAAATAGGCAAAAAAGACGTCGTCTACATCACTGGCGACAGCGGCTCCGGCAAAAGCGTGTTGTTAAGGGCCTTGAGGCGTGATTTAGGCGAACAAGCCATAGATTTGGCTGAAGTTAAGCCAGAACCAGACAAGCCGTTAATTGATACTGTTGGCAAAAATTTCAATGAAGGTTTGGAACTGCTTAGTAGGGCTGGTTTAAATGATGCTTTTCTTTTCGTCAGACGTTTTAGAGAATTGAGCGATGGGCAAAAATATCGTTATAAAATTGCTAAGCTTATTGAAAGCAATAAGCAGTGGTGGTTTGCGGACGAGTTTTGTAGCACGCTTGACCGTGACATGGCTAAAATTGTGGCTTTTAACATTCAGAAAGTTGCGAGGCAAATGGGGCGGGCGGTTGTCGTTGCGACTACGCATACAGACCTTTTTGAGGATTTGAAGCCTTCTGTTCACGTTCACAAGCGTTTTGGGAAAGAAATAACCGTAAACTATTATCGGAATGAGATGGCGAAGGAATGCAGCTTAACGAAGGAGATGCACGTTGAAGAGGGCACTTTTAGCGACTATAAGCGGTTAAGCATTTTCCATTACCGTTCAAGTCGGTGTCCGCCACCGCGCAAAATTTTCGCCTTGAAGCGTGACGGCGAATTATGCGGAGTTATCGTTTACAGTTATCCACCGCCCACATGTTTTGGTAGGAGCAAAGTTTGGAGGGGCAGTTTTTCTGAGTTGCAGAGGGAAGTAAGCACTATATCGCGGGTTGTTGTGCATCCGAAATATCGCACAATCGGTTTGGGTGTGAAGCTTATTAGGGAAACGTTAGCCAGTGCTGGTACGCCTTTCGTTGAGGCTTTGGCTGTTATGGCGCGGTATAATCCGTTTTTTGAGAGGGCTGGAATGCAGAAAATAGCTGAAAGCAAGCCAAGCAGAGGGGTCTTGTGGGCTTTGGAACGTCTTCATAGTTTAGGTTTTAATCTCGCAATGCTTGGGAGTGTGGAGCAGAATTTATTGGAAATTAGGCGTGTTGGAAAAGCCGAAATCGTAAAAGTTTTAGAAACTCTTTCTAAACGTGAAGCGGTTGTGAGGAAGCGGCTTATGGCTTCTGGTGGGGTTTATCCAACGCATGAAGCTTTTGTGAAGAAGATTAGAGGGTTTAGCGATGAGAAGCTGGCTAAAGCATTAAAAACGCTTGGTTTTTTAGCGCAGACAAAAGTTTACCTGTTCTGGAAAAAGTAACATTTTTTGGCGTTAAAACACGCCAATACAGACCTACCCCCTCTAGATTTTCCGCAGCCCTCATTTTCAAAGAGACATTAAATTTATTACGAGAAATAAACAGGTTTGAAATACATTCAAAGATGACTAAAGGAATATGGCTGGATGCTTTAACATGGTTTAACTTTGTTTTTGTCCGCAGTATGGGCATTCTTCTGAGGCTATTGGGATTGCTTTTCCACAGGCAACACAGTTTTTCAGGAATGCTTTCGGTGTTAGCTTTAAAAGAGATTGCTTTGCTTTTTCATCGGCAGTCAATAGGACTTCTACACACTTTGGGCAGACATAAACGTCAAGGTAAAGCATCTCTTCTCCAAGCTCCGCCCATTCCCCAACTATCAATTTCCAGAATCCCGGCGTTCCCTTAATTCTAAATGGCACCTTCTCCGCATACTGCATCTCAGTATTGCAAGAATAGCATCTTTTAACGTTCTTCTCTTTCATGGCTCAAGCCCATTTTCCACGATCACCTTAAACTATGGCTACGGGAATATTTTAAATTTACATCACCCTTGTAAGGTGGTGTTAACAGCACGTCAGCAAAAAACAAGTTGCAAAACTCAACACGAAAAACACAGTGAGGAAAAAGCATAATACGGTAGCAAATGTCAATTGCGCGCGCTGTTAGAAGACACTAACAGAATCCTTTTTTGTGTTAGTATAATTTTTAACAGTCGATTATACTTTTATAATAATTAATGGAAGTCTTTTCTGATGTGAAGAAAATGTTGAAAAAGAATGTAGTGGCTTGTGGGGTTTTCAGGGTTGAGTTTTAGCTTTTTTTATGTTTGGTGTAGATTGCTGCTGTTACCACTATTGCTATTGCTGCGGCTACGGATATGCCTATGGAAAGCATTTCTATTGGCATGTTCAATGTTGGCAAGCTTAGCGGTGGTGATGATGCTTGCCACATGTTTGTGCTGGTCGCTTTATAGGTTGCGGATGTTGAGCCTTGGGTTAAAGTTATTTCCACGAGAACTCCTGTTTCTCTATCCCAGCAACAGCTGAACTGCGTATCCCCTTGCGTTAAACTTGCATAAACCACAGTTCTGCTTGCTCCAGCGTAAGTTCCAGTCTTTTCGCCGGCAATGGTTACAGTGCCTCCCCCAATCACTTTGACGGTGTCTCCGGTTTTCGCGTTTGCTTGTATAAGCGCTTGAAAAGTCATGTTTCCAGTGCCGCTGGCAACATCCCACGTCATAATCTCGGTTTGTTCTGCTCCGCTGCTGAAGTGAGTTATCACATATAATGTCGCAGCTGTTCCCGTAACAGATAAACATTCCACCTTAACCCATTGGGGTGCTTCGCTTGGCGGACTGCCGCCTGAGGCGTACTCACATTTTATCCAGTCGCCTGCTTTAACTCCAACTTGCGCCTCGGCATAGGCAAAGGTTGTGCAAACAAAAAACAGTAGTGCTGCAAGTGTTACAAAAGCGACGATTTTTCGCATTTTGCCATTCCTCCAGTCATCCACGTTTGACTATGATGAAGGCGATTATGGATGCCACTGCAACGATGGCTACCGACATTATTAGCCACCAGTAGCTCAATATGCTTGTCAAGGCTCCGCCGCCGATGCCGCCGCCACCGCCGCTTAAATGCGCTGTTAATTCGTGGTAGCTGTGTTGATATTGCACGTAGATTTGCGCGTTGCTACCTACTTGCGTTATTTGAAAATCTATGGGCTGATTGTCTAATGTGACTTGGACGGCTGAAAGCGAGCTTATCATTTCTATTGGTATGGTTATGTTGGCTATGCCAGCTGTGCCGTCTGGACCGCCAACAGAAACGCTCAAAGCCATGTTCGTAGAATTGAACACTACGCCAAGCACAGAAGAGTTCGTTGACACATACATTGTCTTGTTAGACCACTGAAGCGTCATGCAGATCCAACCTTCAGGAAGAACAGAAACAAAAGCACTCAAGCCAGTTGCTGCAGCTTCAAGACCATCACTCACGCCGTCGCCATCAGTGTCCTTCTTCGTCGGATCTGTTCGGAAAACTTTTACCTCAACGCCATCACTGAGCCCATCATCGTCAAAATCAGGATTTCCCAAATAAGTTCCGTAAGTGATTTCTTCCAGGTTTGTTAATCCGTCCCCGTCATAATCCTCATAGATGTCTGTAGGGTCTAACGGGTTAAGGAAGTTTTGGATTTCGGAAGAGTCTGATAATCCGTCTCCGTCGCTGTCTGGGTTAGGAGTTATGGGCATGCTGAAATCAATGAGGTATGGATAACCCTCATTCCAAGACATAGGTGGGACTCTGATATACGCAGCAAGTGAGTTATTGATAGGCGACCATACAAGTCCGTAACCTTCGTTGAGAATGTTACGTTTATTGCTTCCATCTAGATTCACAGCTGTTATGTTGCCGCTCCAACCATCCCACCTAATGTTAACGTATCCAGATTCATTTATTGTACCATTAATTTCTGAGTATGTTAGCGTTGTCCCATTAGACACCCAATCAACACACGCTGCAATTTTCCCGTCAGAAGCTGATGCGATGCTGATTGGCGGCTCAGCGCCGTTCATGTCTGCAACCCAGACTTCGCTGCCAACCGTGAAAGCTATCATGTCGCCTGATGGAGAAACCTTTAAACTTGTGATTAGTTTGTCGATTCCTTCAAGCTGTAAAACTAGAGATTTTTCACCTGTGGCTAGGTTGTATTTCCAGACGTAGCTTGTGTAGTTATACTGACCGCTCGTAACGTTATATGTGCTCTCACAAGCAGAGTAAACTAAAATTCCTTCACTAGTTATGTCGATGTTGACAAGCCCTATCACACTGCTTTCTGATGTACTTTTGACATCGGTTATGAAGGTTGAACCAGAACCATCTAAGTTCACAGAGAATATCTGCGGGACATAAGACGTGAAATTAGATTTCACGTAAAATATCTTTGTTTCGTCTGGAGAAAATGCGAATTGCACGAGTCGATCGAGACCCCAAAAATTGATATCCTGACAAGAAAAGTTGTATGCTAGCTCACCGCTGTTCATATCTACAATTAGCACCCTCGGACCCTGGATACTTATGCTCATCACGTAGACCTCGCCATAAATCAGCAGGTATTTTCCAGAAGGCGACCAAGCCATGCTTCTTGCATTAATCCATCCTCTATCAACGCTAATCCAGTTTCCTGTTTTCCATACGCTTATAGGTGGCCAGTAGATAAGCCGTGGATTGGCCTCTGCAGTAGGAGCAAGCGCCTTTGAAAGAGAAATATTGAAAAATCCAAGCATTGTTGGGGCTAGAATTAGGATTATTGCGGCAATAGACGTAAATCTGGTTTTTGACATTTTAGATTCACTCCTTTGGGTTATCGAATTTATTACGAAGACATAATTTAAAAATTTGCGCAAAACAACTTCATATATTAAATCCTAAAAACTTATCATAATTCTAACTAAACTTTAAACTGTATCCTAAACATTAAAACACAAATCCAGCACAGAAAATGTTATAACCAGACACTCAAACACAGCATAGGGACTCGAAAGCCCTAAAACAATTATTTTACACAATTATACTCTGATCTTCGTTCACTTCCATTTTGGCTTAAACAATCTACAACTTATTTCTGTTAAGAACTGATCACTTCGCCACCACTGTTTGGTTACTTTAGCTATTGATTTTCACTTCATAAACCCTTTCTGAATCCACGTAAAGTTTAATTCAACCAATCATAGGTGAAATTCCAAATTGAAAGCCGAACCAGCAATAATCATCGCATTCACAATATGTGTATTCCTATCATTCTACTTCGTATACCTATCATTCCAAGCAACAGGAGAAACCCTAAAAAAGGAACTTGTAACACTTGCCGTCTACTCGCTTCTAAGCGGCGTTATGGCGCTTGCATGTATGACCGTCTACCTAGGAATAAGAAAAATCCTTAAACTTGAACAAACACAAACAAGCAAACCAGAGCAAGATTAGCAAGTTCGCTTATTTACGCTTTCGCGGTTTCTCTCCTTCATACTCCTCTTTTTCTCTAATCCATTCAGCGTATTTGTCCAATAAATTCCTTATCTGCTGCTCAATAAAGTCACTAACACCAAGAAAAGGCGTTTCCATGTCCCTCAGCGCTTGTTGAAGTCGCTCATACTCCGCCCTCGGAATCTCCAAATACTCATAATCGCCCTTCAAAAAGCGCAATCTCCAACGCACAGCATCACGAACAAACTCCTCACGCGTAGTATAACCCAAATGCTTGTTCGCCTCTATAAAGCGCTCAACATCAGCAAGCAACTCGGACGGCAAAATAACAGACTGCGAAAGCAAACTCTCAATAGCATCAGTGTAAGTCTGCATCCGCATTGTCTGCGCAGTTAGCTCTCCAAGCAAAGCCGTCAACTTCTGATGCGCATCATCCGAAATTCTCAATGTCTTCATGAGCTAAACACCAATTGTATAACTTGTGCAATAAGACTAATAAAGCTTTTTGGTATACCAAATATACAAGGAACACGGAGGCTACACCAAAAATGAAACACCACATAGGTCTAACAATAGACGCAAACCTCCTCAAGGAAATAGAAGAACTAAGAGGAAGAGAAAAACGCAGCACATTCATAGAACACCTAATCCGAATAGGACTAAAAAACTATAAAATTGAGAATAGGCAAAACGCCACAAAAAGGGAGTAAGCCTACACCACTGCTATTCTATGCCCCACTTCTTACTAATCTTCACAATCAAAAATATAACAAAAGCCACTATTATGAACGTTATTATAGCGGATATAAAACTGCCAATACCAAATATTTGCCCCTTCCAAGGCGCCCCATCCAGCAATGGATTTCCCTGAGCATCAAACCCCGTCGGCGGAGGAACATACAACACAAATGTCGACAAATTTTCTAAACCAGGCACAGCCAAACCTATCAGCGGCATAAGAAGGTCTTTAACAAGCGACTGGACAACTTGACCAACATAAATACCCATGATAAAGGCAACAGCAAGCCCCAAAACCTTGTACTTAGAAATGAAATCTATGAACTCGTTCCACAAGCCCTTCTTCGGCGGTGGAGCAGGCGGCGCAGGCTTAGGCTCCAACAAAGCCTTAATCTCCCTTAAAACCTCCAAAATCTCCTCATCCTTAGACAAGACAATCACCAAATACATATGTTTCGCCACAACAATTTAACATTTGCCATAAAAAGGCAACAAGCCATCTTCGAAAGTTTTAACTGCTCCAAAAACAGAATAAGCCATTACGTAACAATTTTTAGGAGGTGAAATTACACTTGAGCGCAAAAGAAAAGAAAAAGGAGGAAAAAGGAAAAGCAGAAGCCGCAGCTGAAAAAACAGGCGAAGTAATAGGCAAAGGAGTAAAAAAAGGATTCGGAATAGTAAAAGGAGTCGGAAAAGGACTAGTTAAAGGCGCAAAAGGCGAAGAAGAAAAGAAAAAAGAAAAATAAGCAACACCAAAATGGGCCGGGAGAGATTTGAACTCTCGACCTTTCGGTTATCAGCCGAACGCTCCAACCAAGCTGAGCTACCGGCCCACCCTAACAACAAAATATTAAACAACAACCATTTTTAAGGATTTTCCGAAACCTTTTAAACAACCACAAAAACAGTCACCCAAAGGGCCCGTAGCCCAGAACGGATCAAGGCGCCGGCCTTCGGAGCCGGAGAACGTGGGTTCAAATCCCACCGGGCCCGCCATAATGATAAAAACATTGTTGTAATGAATAGCGCTGTGAGGTAATTTGAGTTCGAGTTTCACAGTTTTACTGTTTAGTTAGGATTTCCTTATGCAAAAACTAAAAGCG